>TARA_B110000008_G_scaffold229207_1_pt1 | contig 70630 bp, 56 predicted proteins | sample TARA_B110000008 | Tara Oceans TARA_B110000008 (sample SAMEA4396496) | marine metagenome | biome: Westerlies Biome; feature: [DCM] deep chlorophyll maximum layer (ENVO:01000326); material: water (ENVO:00002006), including particulate matter (ENVO:01000060) such as... | depth 40 m
ATTGATTTAGGAACTGCAAACACACTAATAATTCATAACGACAAAGTAGTTGTGGATGAACCCTCAATTGTTGCTAAAAACATTAGGACTGGTGAGGTAGTCGCAATTGGAAAAAGAGCCCAACAAATGCACGGAAAAACGCATAAAGAAATTGAAACTTTGCGTCCGTTAAAAGATGGTGTTATTGCTGACTTTCAATCCTCAGAGCAAATGATAAGAGGGTTTATTGATATGATTCAAAAGAAAAGATCTATTTTTTCACCATCTTTAAAAATGGTAATTTGTATTCCATCAGGAGTAACAGAGGTTGAAAAAAGAGCCGTAATTGACTCAGCAGAACATGCAGGAGCAAAAGATGTTTGGCTAATACACGAGCCTATGGCAGCAGCTATCGGTATCGGTATTGATGTATTAGAACCAAAAGGAAATATGGTTATTGATATAGGTGGTGGTACAACTGAAATTGCAGTAATTTCTTTAGGAGGGATTGTTTGTGACAAATCCATAAGAGTTGCAGGAGATGAATTTACTGACAACATAAAAAACTACATGAAAACTAGGCACAATATTGCTGTAGGCGATATTATGGCCGAGCAAATAAAAATAAATGTAGGATCAGCATTAACTGAATTAGAGGAACCTCCTGCTAACTACCCTGTACATGGTAGAGATTTAATGAGTGGGATTCCTAAAGAAGTAATTGTAACTTACAAGGAAATTGCAGGAGCCCTTAACAATTCAATTGAGCAAATTGAAGAAGCAGTAATGAGCGCTTTATTTAACACTCCACCAGCACTTTCTGCTGATATTTATAGTGAAGGATTATATTTAACAGGAGGAGGTTCAATGCTAAGAGGTTTGGACAAAAGGATTTCAAGAAAAACAAAACTGCCTGTATATATTGCTGAAGACCCTTTAAGAGCAGTAGCAAGAGGAACAGGAATTGCACTTAAAAATACTGAAAGCTATACTTTCTTAATTCAATAGCCAATAAGAGAAAATGTATAACCTATTACGGTTTATTAAACTCAATCATTTTCTATTATTATTCCTTTTAATAGAAGGGTTTTCTGTCTTTTTATTATTACAAAATAATAGCTACCAAGCAAATAGAGCTATAAAGTACAGCACCCAATACACTAGTTTTTTTCATAATTATACGGCTTCTTTTTCGGAATATGTAGCCCTAAAAGAAACTAACAATTATTTAATTGAGGAGAATGCAAAACTTCTTTCCTTACTAAAAAATGAAACTTCATTTGTTGATTCTACACTCATAAGAAATAAAAAATACCACTACTACCCTGCCAAGATAATTAACAGTTCAGTAAGCAAACGAAATAACTTTATAACCCTAAACAAAGGTAGTAAACACGGAATAAAAGAAGGAATGGGGGTAGTTACAAAGCAAGGAGTAATTGGAGTAGTACATTCTGTGAGTTCGCATTATGCAATTGCTATTTCTTTACTCCACCGAAAATCAGCTATTGGAATACAGTTAAAAAAGAATAACCACAATGGAATTTTAAAATGGAAAGGGTTTGATTATAAATCAGCTACAATTTCTGATTTTCCTAATCATATTCCTATCAATATTGGAGATACAATTACTACCAATAGTCATAGTGTTATTTTTCCTGAAGGAATACACATTGGTACCGTTCAGAATATTAAACAAAATAATAGTAACGGATTCTTTGATGTTAGTGTAAAACTCTTTGAGGACTTCAATAAAATCAATTATGTTTATATTATTCACTCTGATGAATCAGCTGAACAACTGAACATAGAACAAAAAATAAAAGAAGATGAGTAGTCATTTTATAAAATATTTAGGACTTCTACCTATTTATGTGCTTCTACAAGTATTAGTACTAAATGAAGTGCTTTTTTCAGCTTACATAAATCCATTTTTATATGTGCTACTAATAATCAGTTTACCACTAAAAACGCCAAAATGGTTTTTATTAATCTATGCGTTTTTGTTAGGATTTGCAATTGACCTTTTTTCAGGAAGTTTAGGGTTTCACTCTACTGCTACTGTACTTATTGCTTTTGTAAAACCCTTATTCAGTAAAATAACTATACCGCACAATATACTAGGGGATTCAGATGAAATTACATTAAAAAAAGTAGGAACAAAATCATACATAACCTTCTCTATATTATTAATTATTATTCATCATAGTTGTTTGTTTATCACAGAGCACCTTAGTATTAATTTTTCACTTTTCGGAAAGGTTTTAGCTAGTTCAATTGTTACACTTATTATTGTACTTATCACTCAATTATTTCAGCAAGATAAATAATGAAACAACATAAAAACAGATATAAAATTGTTGTTGCTATATTTCTGTTAGTTGCTTTTATATTTATTACAAAGCTTTTTTATATTCAAGTAATTAATGATAATTATAAATTTTCTGCAAATAATAATGTCTTGCGCTATGATGTACAACAAGCAGTTAGAGGGCTTATTTACGACAGAGACAGCAACCTTATTGTATCCAATGTTCCTGCTTATGATCTTATGATTATCCCTAGAGAATTAAAAGGAAAAACAATTGACACCTTAGCTTTTTGCAACCTTACAGCTATTAGCAAAGAAGATTTTATCACTAAGTATAAAAAAGCTGCTGAATACTCAGGGTATAAGGAAAGTGTATTTATAAAACATATTAGCTTAAAAAGTTCAAGCACATTATCCGAAAAGCTATTCCAATTTCCAGGATTTTACTTGCGTAAACTTACCATGAGGAATTACCCTTCCAATGTAGCTACTCATCTGGTAGGATATCTTGGTGAAGTAAATTTACGAAAAACTAAAGAAGATCCATATTACACTAAAGGAGATTTAACAGGAGTTAGTGGAGTGGAAGCAGCTTATGAAAAACAACTAAGAGGCACAAAAGGAATGGCTATAAAATTGGTTGATGTGCATAATCGTGACCAAGGAAATTTCCAAGAAGGGAGATTTGATACTTTACCAATTTCAGGGAGCACTTTAACCTCAACCATTGATATTGAACTGCAAGAATATGGCGAACAGCTTATGGAAAATAAGATTGGTGCTATTGTGGCTATTGAACCTTCATCAGGAGAAATTCTATCCTTAGTTTCAGCCCCAACTTATAATCCTAATTTATTGATTGGCCGGAAGCGATCAGAGAACTATAGCATTCTTTCTCAAGATGAAAACAAACCTCTTTTCAACCGAGCTTTACAAGGAACCTACCCTCCCGGATCTACCTTCAAATTAATAAACGGACTTATTGCTTTGCAAGAAGGAGCAATAAGAAAAAGTACTTCTTTTACCTGCAATGGAGATGATGGATATTATTTTGGGAAGGATAAGCATGTTGGCTGCCATCCTCACCAAAATCCACTTGACTTATTAAAAGGAATTGAAATTTCATGTAATGCCTATTTTTGCAATACTTATGAAAAATATTTTTCCCGATTTAACTCTACAATTGAAGCTTATAACAATTGGTACAGTCATGTTTCTAGCTTTGGAATTGGTAATTTCATGAATAATGATTTTATTACTGGAAGTCCAGGAAAGTTACCAAAATCAACTTATTTTAATACGCTTTATAAAGGAAGTTGGAATGCTAATACTATCATTTCTATGTCAATTGGGCAAGGAGAATTATTGCTCACCCCAATACAAATGGCAAACATGACTGCTATTCTTGCTAATAGAGGTTTTTATTACACACCACATATCATTAAAAATATTTCAGGAGAAAATGCAATAGATAGTAATTTTACTATTAAAAAATATTGTAGCATTGATGAAAAATATTTCACTCCTATAATTGATGGTATGCATAATGTAGTTGAAGGTAAAAAAGGAACAGCACAAAACTGCAAAATTCCTAATTATGAAATTTGTGGAAAAACAGGAACTGCACAAAATCCACATGGAGAAGATCATTCAATTTTTATCGCCTTTGCACCCAAAGAAAATCCTAAAATTGCAATAGCTGTATATGTTGAAAATGGAGGATGGGGTTCAACTTGGGCTGCTCCGATTGCATCATTAATGATAGAAAAATATTTAAAAAGATCCATCACAAATAAAGCACAAGAAGCCTTTATCCTTAATGGAAACTTAATAAACAAAGAATGAGAGCTGCAAAAAATATTTTTGCCAATATTGACAAAGTAAGTATCTTACTTTACGGATTACTTATGCTTTTTGGTTGGATAAATATTTATGCTTCACAGTACAATGAGGATACGGCAATGGCTCTTGATTTTAGCACAAGGTACGGTAAGCAACTCCTTTTCATTTGTATTGCTTCCTTTGTTGCTTTTTTAACTCTAATCATTGATTGGAAGTTTTACTTTTCACTCTCTTACATTTTCTACATTTCAATTATACTACTTCTAATTGGAGTACTCTTTAAGGGAGGAATTACTGGTGGAGCTACTTCTTGGTACGAGTTTGGAAATTTTAAATTCCAACCATCAGAGTTTGCTAAATTTGCAACTGCACTTGCCCTTGCTAAATATTATAATAGCTTACATATTAAGCGCATTTCCTTAAAGTACAAACTCAAAACCTATGCTATTATTATTCTTCCTTTTCTGCTTATTATTTTACAAAATGATTTAGGAACAGCCTTAGTTTATGCTGCCTTTATATTGGTATTATATCGTGAAGGATTATCAGGGAATATCTTAATATTTGGACTTATCATAGCTATTCTATTTGTGCTTACCTTAGTGGTTGAAAGAACTATACTCATTAGTATTCTTTCTGCTATAGCAATATTTATTTATTTATTTTCTAGAAGAAAAAAGAAAGAACTCTTACTAATTTTAGGAGTACTCATCACTTGTACTTCATTTATTTTTAGTGTTGATTACATCTTTAATGATGTATTATCCCATCACCATAGGAAAAGAATAAATATATTATTAGGAAAAGATTTTGACCCCCATGGGGCTGGCTATAATTTAATCCAATCAAAAATTGCGATTGGTAGTGGTGGTTTTAGCGGAAAAGGTTTTTTAAACGGAACGCAAACCCGATTTGATTTTGTACCTGAACAAAGTACAGATTTTATTTTCTGTACCATTGGAGAGGAATGGGGTTTCCTTGGTAGTCTTTTCTTTATGTCTTTATTTGTTGGTTTACTATTGAGAGTTCTCTTTTTAGCAGAGCGCCAAAGATCAAACTTTAGCCGAATATATGGCTATAGTGTAGCCACAATCCTTTTTATGCACCTAGTCATCAATATTGGTATGACGATTGGACTATTGCCTGTAATTGGCATTCCTTTACCTTTTATTAGTTATGGAGGGTCTTCCCTAATTGGGTTTACTATCCTACTCTTTATTTTCCTAAATCTAGATTCTTACCGCTTACAAATTTTGAGATAAAAAATGCCCAACCTTTCGGCTGAGCATTTCATTTTTACTTTAAAATAGCTGACTAATAGAAATCAGAACGATTATCTTTTACATCAGCTTCAGTATTTAACACTTTATAAGCTGCTCCATTTGCATAAGCAGAAGCTCCTTTTTGTACTTCTTGTTTTTGTTGTGTAAAGTCCCCAGCAGTTTTAGCATCATCCTTAGCAGTAACCTCAATAACATAAACAGCATTATTACCAGCAATAGGGCTAGAAACAGAACCTACAGCTGTTCCAAAAATAGAACCAACTAATTCAGGGTCATAACCAATACCCTGTAAGCTTAAGTTTGCTAAGTTAGCTCTCTGTGCGTTTACAACAGCTTGTCCATTGTTAGCAGCAATTGTTGCCAAATCATTTCCAGTTATAGCTCCACTAATATACGCCCCTTTTTTCTCTTTCAATACTAAAGCAGAAATTTGTTCTTCAATATCTTCCAAAGCAGTAGTTCCTTCAATATAGCTCTTTTTTAAATAAGCCACTACATAAGAATTTTCAAATTGGAAAACTTCAGAAACAGTTCCTACATCAGCATTAGTCATCCATCTTACCATCTCTCTTGAATTTGGCAACCCAACAATACTTTGCTTATCAGCAGTAACTTTACTATCGCTTCTTTTTACTAAGTTTTGCTCAGCAACTAAAGAATCAAAAGTAATTCCTTCATTTAATATTTTACCAGCAAACTGTGCAGCTTGAGAATAGTAAGTATTAAAAGTTTCAGTACTTGGCTCAACATTCCTATCAATAAAAGCAACTTTTACTTTACGCACAGCTTTACTTGTTTTTGTTACCTCAATAAGATGAACTCCAAACTGGGAAGTTACAATACTTAAATCACCTCTCTTAGAAGTAAAACAAGCTTCATTGAACTCTTCAACCATAGTTCCTTCAGCAAACCAACCTAAATCACCACCCTTAATAGCAGAACCTTTATCTTCAGAATTCTTTTGCGCTAAAACACCAAAGTCAGCACCTGCTTCAACCTGTGATTTTATAGCATCAATCCTTACATTTACTGAATCCAAACTCATAGTTTGAGTAGGTGCAATCAATATATGACGAGCCTCAACTGAATCAGGACGATTTTGTGCTGATGCTAATTTAGCAATACGATACACACCTTGACTTGCTTGATAAGGCCCGATAACCGTACCCTCTTCAGCAGTAAATAATTCAGCCCAATTAGGGTCTTGCAATTCTTCCTTAGTTGCAAAAGTAAAACGAGCAGTAGTATTATCAGAATTTCTTCTAGCCATTAAACCATAGTCCTCATAAATAGTAAAATCAGCTTTTAAATCTTCAATTGAAGCTTTAGTTTCAACATCATCTTCAGCAGAAGGTGTTACAGAAAACACCACAAAATCAACATCCTTTGAAGCATCTTGTTCATAGTTTGCTTTATGATTTGTGTAATATGTCTTTATTTCACTTTCAGTAGGAGTAACAACACTATCAGCAACTGTTGAAAAAGGAATTGCTATATAGTTAAAAGTAACATTCTGTGAGTTTTCATTAAAGTTTACTTTAGCCTCCTCACCCGTTACATACATTGCCTTTGCAACCAATGCATTGTATTTTGAAGTCTTGATTAATCCAATTAAATATTTTTGAAAACCTACCCATCTTGTACGGGCTTCTCCTGTTGGATCTTGGTCAATTTGCTTTAAGTAACCTAATACTTTTGTTCTATCAAATTGCCCTGTATTTACATCTTGAAAAGAAGGAACTTTGGAGATTTCAGGATGTACATTTACTCCTTGCAATAATTCAAAAAATTCATCATCAGAAACATCAATTCCTAATTTTGAATATTCATTGTTCATCACTAACTCCCTCACATACTGATCCCAAATTTGAGATCTAATCTGAGCAGTAGTAGTTTGATTAAGTACGCTTTGTGGGTTTTGTTGTTTCCAATTATTAATTCCTTCTTCAACCTTTACCTCATAAGCTTGACGCATTACATCTTCACCCAATACTTCTCCAACATAAATACTACCTCCTCCACCTGATCTTTTTGACTGCATAAAATCGCCAAGAATAAAAGCTAACATTGCTATACCTATTACTGCTAATAATAATCCTGATCTATTTCTAATTTTTCCTAGTGTTGCCATTCGTTTTTGTTTTATTAAAGTTGGCGAATATACAATTGTTATTTAATAAATGAAAATAGAAAAGACCCCTATTTCTTATCTAGTAACTACCTCCAACTGCACTTCTTGTATTGCTGTATCGTTTACTTTTATGACAGTAAATCGAAATTCCTCAAGTGATATTACATCATCTTTTTTTGGAATTTCTTCCAAGTGATGTAGAATTAAACCCGCTATTGTCTCATATTCATCTGATTCAGGAAGATCTAAATCATACTTTTTATTTACTAGCTCAATATCTAACCGAGCAAAAAGCTGATATTGATTTTTTTCCAATTGCTTATCTGTAATTTCTTCCACATCATGTTCATCTACAATTTCACCAACAATTTCTTCAGTAACATCCTCAATAGTAAGCATACCAGAAGTTCCACCAAACTCATCAACTACTAAAGCTATACCTTTATTACTTTCTATAAACTGATTCAACAACTGCATAGCTGACATACTCTCAGGAACAAAAGGAATAGGCAATAAAATAGACCTAACATTTTTAGGATTTCTAAACAAATCAGAAGAATGAATATATCCAATCACCTTATCAATATTGCCTTTAAAAATTAATATCTTAGATAATTTAGTAGCTATGAATTTATCTTTAATTTCCTTAATAGATGATAAAATATCCATAGCCACAATTTCAGTTCTTGGAATCATACATTCCCTCAACTTCTTATCTGTTAAATCCAATACATTCTGTAACATTTCCACCTCAACCCTACTATCCTCTACTCCTTCAGCTGATTTTACGTTACTTAAATACTCATCTAAATCTGTTTTTCCAAAGACCTGCTTTCCCTCCTCTATATTTTGCCCTAATAGATATTTTAATACTACTTTAGATAAATAAAGCATTAGTAAAGCAACAGGACGAAAAAAAACAAAAAACAACCAGATAGGAATAGAAAAAAAACTTAAAATTTGATTAGGATAAATTCTAAAAATTGCCTTTGGCAAAAACTCTGCAGTTACCAAAACAATTAAAGTAGTGATGATGGTTTGTGCTAACAACAAAGCTGCATCCGAATGTAAATATTCTGCAATTGGTGGCGTAAGAATTTGTGTCATTACAATTCCATAAACTACTAAAGCAATATTATTCCCTACCAACATAGTAGTAATAAAATCTGATTCGTTTTTGGAAAAATAGGCAATAATATTAGAGGGAAATTTACCTGAGTTTTTATCCAATTCTAACTTTAATTTATTAGCTGAAATAAAAGCAATTTCTACTCCAGAAAAAAAAGCAGAAAACAAAAGAGTTATAACAGCAATAGATATTAGCATATGTGTAAAAATACTAAAACTTAATTTGTTTCAGCTTTAAAATCAAAAGATCCATGAATCTTAGCAATTTTATATTCTGTAAAATCAGGATTAGAGCTAAACCCTTCACCATAAACAATTTCTTTGCCAGTTGTTATTTTCACTTTCTTATCTGTAAAAATTTTATCTTGTTGTTCATCCCAAACTAACTCTTCTGTTTCTAGTTTTTTATCATCACTACTAATAAGCTCTACATTATTTTGGGCTAACATAATTTTAGTTTCCTCATCAATTGATGCATCATCTGCCTTAAGGGTAGATTGCATCTGAGAGGAGTCATTATAAAAATACACCTCTATTTTTTCAGAAAAAACAAGGTGTGGCTGCTTATTTTGAAATCGTTCAATTTTACCAGCAACTATCTTTACTTTTATATTTCCATTTTCGGTATGTAGTAATTCTGCCCCTTTTATTTGCTCAATCGCTTGCTCTTTATCGCTTACAAACTCTTGCACTAACTTAGTGTTGTTAGTACATGAAATCAATAGAACCGAGAAATAAAAAAATAAACGCATGGCTTTCATTTAGTCACTCGTACGAGCAGTAGTCGCTTTGTTAATCCAACAACCAACAGTATGTGATTTTCCGGCTTCAACACCATTAAAAAAACAAGTTTCTTTAGTAGGGAAATACTTGGAATAAGTATTAATACTTTTACTTGCTCTTTCTTTAGTATCCTCATCAGCACGAGCTTTACTGAATGCATCAACCGCTATCCAATATACTGTAGATTTTTCAAAATCACTACCACAGTTTTTAGCTCCAGCAATATAGATATTTCCTAAATTCATGTAAGCTTCTCCCCAACCACTCCTAAGTTCCAAAGCACTATATACTGCATTTCTTGCTGAAGCATAAGAACCTCCATTTCGGTAAGCATCTGCCAATCCTAAGTAGTAAATTGCTTTTTGATTCCCATTTTCTTCCATCTCAATTGCTTTTTTAGCAAACTCAATAGCATCAGATGACTTCCCTTTTGCAATACTCATCTTTGCCATTTTATCAGCTGAAGATGCTGTTGGCTCTAACTCATATAATCTGCTAGAAGCGTCAAAAAACAATTGATGAGAACTACATTTCTTTTCTTCTAGTACCTTTGTTACTCTATTTAAAAAAGAAATATCCTCAGTTGCTGGGTCAAACTTAGATGAGAAAAGCGAAACTAAATCATCACAATTAGCATAAGGAGTAAATAAATTCTCTACTTTTTCAGAATACTTAATAAAGTTTTTAGCTGACTTAGATTCACTTACTATATTAAAATCAATAATCTCAGAAACTAGAGCATAAGCACCAATAACATCCGCTTTAGTTTTTGCACCCAATTTTTCAAGATTTACCATTGCTTTCATATATCCATAAACCGCTTGAACTGATGACTCATTCCCGTCTAATTCTAAAGACTTAACTAAATATCCTAAACCCTCTTCACTTCTTTTTTTATCTACACCTATTAACTCATAACCCTTAAGCCCTAACACATAACCCTCTTTTCCAAAGTATTTAATTCTTTGATCAAAAACCATCATTAATGTATCAATATAAGCTGCTTTATTTTCCTTATCAGCCTTCATTCTTTCTTTAATAATTTTTGGTCCATTTTTATAAATATTACCACTTGCTGCTGGGCAATTAACAAAAGTCCATCTCCATGGTTTTAAAGCATCAGCATAATTCTTTTGTTTATAATACTCACGAAACATAGATAAGTTTTCCTTACATTTTTGCTCATCTTCCCCAAACTTACCTTGTGCATTTACACTAACAACTGTTACTATTGCTACTATTAAAACTAATATTTTTTTCGTCATTTTATTAATCATATTTTCTTTTTACAAACCAGATTCCGTCATAAGAAACACTTAAACCAAATCTTAAAAACTGTTCTTTTATTAAATTATTATCAGTTGTACCTCTTTGTCCTAAAGTAACTGAAACATCATATTTTGTTCTTGATTTCCTAACAGGAATACCAAAACCTAAGCTCACACTCATTTCTTTTAATTGCGTACCTCTAAGTTGCAAAGGCGTATTACTATAAGCCGCACCTAAACGGTACTGCATTCTTTTATAATACTTTGTTACAGAATTAAACTCTGGAGTATATTGCAAACCACCTGAAAGACGAGTGCTATTCTCTAAATCATCACTCTCCCCTAGCAAACTATAATCAGCCCAATTTTGCATACTATAATCTGCAACTAAAAGCCATTTTTTACCATCACGATAACTTAACCCTGCACTTATATATTGTGGTAAATTAATATCTCCCCACTCAACTGAACTAAGTGCAGTATCCTTTACAATTTCATTAGCTCCAGAAATAGTTTCAACAATATTTGTTCGTTTTGCTCGGATGCTTGAATTATTATTAGCAGTTAAACCAAATGTAACTTCCTTTTCATCAGATAATTGCTTTTTATACATCAACCCCAATTCATAATAATATCCTTTAAGGTTTATTCTAGAATTAGAACGAGAATCCAAAGAAGATTCATCATCAACATCTAGCATCTTTCTTCTATTTAATCCTCCAAATAAATAAGAAGCATTCATACCCACAGAAAACCCTTTTAAAGGCTCATAAGCTCCTCCAAAATACACTTTACTTATTCCTCCATCTCCTGAATAATAAGCTATTCCCGTATAGTCTGGATCATTTTCAGCAACTATAGTAGAATTTAATGTATACCCTATATTACTATAAGGTAACATTCCAATACTTGCTCCTATTTTTCTGTTAATCGGAAAAGCAATTGTCAAATGACTAAATGCCGAATTATTTGCAACTTGCTTATCAGTTGAGTTTTGAATACTAGTTGTCTTATGTAAACCTCCAGTTGAGAACAAAAAAGAATTTGCTCTAAAAGAAGTATAACTTGCAGGATTTGATGTATTTACACTATTTGAACTCCCTAATGCAGTAACTCCTCCACCTAAAGCATTGTATTCTGGAAATACATTTCCTTGTAAATCTCCCAACCCAAAACGAGAGTAAGGCGAGCTTGTCCCTAATTGTGCAGAAGCAGTGGTTGAAAATACTATACAGAAAACTGCTACTAAACTTTTTAATTTATTCATTATAATCTAAAATTTCATTTAATCCTTCCATTACTAAAAATGGGTTTGCAAATATGCTACTTTTTAATTCCTTTTCAAAGAAAAAACAATCCCCACCTGTAACGGCAATTATAGTCTGTTTATTTTCCTTTTTATAAACATTAATTATTTCACTTACTTCTGCTAATATTCCTTGCTGAACACCACTTATAATTGAGGAATTAGTATCCTTACCCATAATCATACTTTTTTCTGAAAATTCACATAAAGGCAATTTTCCCGTAAACTTATGAAGTGATTTGTATCGCATTGCTATCCCTGGAGAAATTCTTCCTCCTTTATATACTTTTTCCTTACTAATAAAGTCAATTGTTAAACAAGTTCCAGCATCAAGCACCAACACATCTTGCTTTGGAAATAATTTTGAAGCTCCCGCAACAGCCGCAATTCTATCTTTCCCCAAAGTATTTGGCGTTTTATAATCAATAGTTATTGGTAAAGGCGTTTTTTCGTCTAAAAAAAGAGCATTAAAATGTTTAATGGTTTTTTCAACCTCCTCATTTAATGATTTAACTGATGAAATTATAGTACTTGTAATAGTATACTTAGCCACAAAATCTATCACATTTAATAGAGTGCACTTATCAAAAGAAGCTGAGCTAATTAGCTGTTTCCCTTCAAACAAAGCAGTTTTTACTGCAGTATTTCCTATATCAATTATTAGTTTCACCGAATGTAAAGTTTTGCCAAAAATATAAAATTACAATCCCTTATGATGATTTGTCCAAATTATTTCTCTAACTAAAAAAAACAATTAAATTTGCAGCCCTAAATAGTTGGTGCTATAGCTCAGTTGGTAGAGCAATGGACTGAAAATCCATGTGTCCCCAGTTCGAATCTGGGTAGCACCACTTAAATAAAAATCCCACTCAATTGAGTGGGATTTTTATTTAATATGTTTTCAATTTTACAATAAATTGAACAATCTCCTTTCTTTTCTGAAAAATATCAACATAAATCTATTTTCAAAAGGAGTATATACAATATCAAACAAAAATACATGTTTTAAAAAGAAAGTAATAATCAATTAACCACTTTTCAATGCAAGAGAAAGCCTACTCAATTGAGCAGGATTTTTTGTTTACTATACAATAAATTAGAAAATTATTTCAAAAATGAATACATAAGAGTCTAAAATACTTCTCAAGCAATAAATCTTTATCTTGAATAAAAAAGTATTATATTTGCGCAAATTAATTAAAATAAATAATCATGAAAAAACATCTACTTTTAAGTCTTCTAGTTATTGTATTTACAAGCAGTTCATTTGCTCAAAACATAATAGAGACAAACCAACAACATGACAGAAAAGTCATTGAAAACTATAATCCTAATAACAATAATAGTAAAGCTGGAGGAGGCTGGTTTAATTACGGAAGGGAATTACAAGATGGAGCATCACTTGATGCAACTGGATACATAGGAATTCTACATACTGATTCCTCAATGGTTGACGGGTATATAGATAGTAATGGGGACACAATCCATTATGATGTTTACCAGCACTCAAGAGGGCAAATTCTTGCTCCAACATCTTTTAATTTTATTAATACTGGAGAAGCTGATTTTTTCAATACAGGGGAGGGCTTTATTCTAGATACTATTCAGTTCCCATACCAGTATATTAGAACACAAGACCAAAATCCTGATAAATTAATTGTTCAAATTTATTCATCTAACTCTGGAATTAAACAAGGATCATTTGTTGGAGGTACTACTTTTTATCATGCTGAATATGATTACTTAACAAATAAAGGCTTAAATGCTTATCAAACTATTGAGTATGATTTAACTGTTAGCGATTCTACTGGCCCTGGAAATACGAAATACCAAAGCTTTACTATAAACCCTCCTTTAGCAATGCCAAATGGAGGTTTAGTTGCTGCAACTTATACTTTTGTTCCTGGAAATACCTTTAACCCTGGAGATACTTTAGCAAGTCATGAAGCGACATGGGTAGCAAACCCAAGGAATTCTTTTATAGGATATTATGTTAGTGATGCTGCTGCTACACAAGACCCTGATCATAGTAATTACGCATTACATGTCTCTTCTGAAACTCAGTACAATGTAACTGGAAACAGCTGGAATGGATCATACATCCCTGGAATGGCTTACACAGCAACACAGCACCAAAATATTTGGTTTCATTTGACTTCTACAGGAAGTGTTAATAATACAAGTAATATCAGCTCTACTAACTTCAAACTATACCCTAACCCAGTCAACAATAATGTAAATATTGAATTTAATAACACTAATGTACAAGGCATTACAATTACAGATGTAACAGGAAGAACTATTTACACTGAAAAAGTAGCTTCCAACACAAATGCTACTACAGTAAATACAAGTAATTACCCTTCAGGAATTTACTTCTGTGAAATTAAAGGAGCAACAACTGTTGAAACGATTAAGTTTACAAAAACTAAGTAGTATCAAGGTTTTTAAAATACTAGACAAAAAAGAGGCGGTTAATTATCGCCTCTTTTTTTTACTCATACTTATCCAACACAAAAAATAGCTAAAGAAATCTTTAGCTATTTTTCAATTATTTTATTCTTTTACTCAACATAATCAGAAATTGGAGTACAAGAGCAAATTAAGTTTCTATCACCAAAAGCATCATTAACACGCCTTACTGAAGGCCAGAATTTTTTACCCTTCACCCATTGCAATGGATATACTGCTTTTTGTCTTGAATAACTAAAATTCCAATCATCATTTACAGCCATAACCATAGTATGAGGTGCATTTTTTAACACACTATTCTCTGCTAAAATTTTACCTGAAATCACTTCATTAATTTCAGATTTTATACTTATCATAGCTTCACAGAATCTATCTAGCTCTTCTTTACTCTCACTTTCAGTAGGCTCAATCATTAAAGTTCCTGCAACAGGGAAAGATACAGTTGGCGCATGAAAACCATAATCCATCAATCGTTTTGCAACATCAACCACTTCAATTCCATCTTTCTTAAACATTCTGAAATCAACAATCATTTCATGAGCAACCCTATTACTATCTCCTGTATAAAGTATATCAAAATTACTTGCTAATTTTTCTTTAATATAATTCGCATTTAAAATTGCAATCTCTGTTGATTGCTTAAGACCAGCAGTTCCAAGCATTTTAATATAAGCATAAGATATAGAAAGCACCAATGCACTACCCCAAGGAGCAGAAGAAATTGACATACCACTTTCACCTCCCATTTTTACTAAAGGACTATTTGGCAAGAAAGGTTTTAAATGTTCCACCACTCCAATCGGACCCATTCCAGGACCACCACCACCATGAGGTATAGCAAATGTTTTATGTAAATTTAAATGACAAACATCAGCACCAATAAGTGCAGGGTTTGTAATTCCTACTTGTGCATTCATATTTGCACCATCCATATATACTTGCCCACCATTATCATGAATAATTTGAGTAATCTCCATAATTGCCTCTTCATACACTCCATGTGTAGATGGATAAGTTACCATTAAAGCAGAAAGATTTTCTTTATGCTCCAAAGCTTTTTCTCTTAAAGCAGCCACATCAATATTTCCATTTTCATCACAAGGAGTTATAACTACTTTCATACCAGCCATAACTGCTGATGCAGGATTTGTACCATGAGCAGATGAAGGAATTAAACAAATATTTCTATGTTCATCCCCTCTACTTTCATGATAAGCTCTTATCACCATTAACCCAGAAAATTCACCTTGTGCACCAGAATTTGGCTGTAAACTCATTGCATCAAAACCTGTAATTTCACATAACATTTCCTCTAATTCATGAAACATAATATGATAACCTCTAGCCTGATGTGCAGGAGCAAAAGGGTGTAAATTTCCAAATTCTGACCAACTTAACGGGAATAATTCAGAAGCTGCATTCAGCTTCATAGTACATGAACCTAACGGAATCATTGAATGCGTTAAGGATAAATCTTTATTCTCTAAACTTTTAATATAACGCATCATATCTGTTTCAGAATGATACTTATTAAACACTTCATGCTGCATAAAAGCAGAAGTACGATAAAGCGCATCAGGAATCCTTGCAGTTGCCTCAGTATAGTCACCTCCTAATACTTCTTGTATTAAATCCTCAGAATCAGAATGATTACAACTTTTTGCAAACACTTCTAAAATATCATTGATATTACTCAAATCATCTTTTTCATCAATACTTATAGAAAGCATATCATCATTAATATAATTAAAGTTGATTTTTGCATCCTCAGCATAGGTTTTTATGTTTTCCATAGAAACATTTCCAACTGATATTTTTAAAGTATCAAAGTAGATAGGGTTTAGTTGATGATAGCCTAACTGAGTCAACCCCTCAGCTAAAGTAGCGGTTAAAGAATGAATGTTTTTACTCATTCCCCTTAACCCATCAGCACCATGATATACCCCATACATACTTGCCATAACTGCCAATAGCACCTGTGCAGTACAAATATTTGAAGTTGCTTTTTCTCTTTTAATATGTTGCTCTCTTGTTTGCAAAGCCATTCTAAGCGCTCTATTCCCATCCATATCCTCACTTACTCCAATAATCCTTCCAGGCATACTTCTTTTGTACTTATCAAAAGTTGCAAAATAAGCCGCATGAGGACCACCATATCCCATAGGGATTCCAAATCTTTGGGTAGTACCCACCACCACATCAGCCCCCCATTCAGCAGGAGGAGTAAGTAAACTTAAACTTAACAAATCAGCAGCCACAACAACCCCAACTTCAATTTCTTTTAATTGAGAAACAAAGGCAGAATAATCAAAAACCTCACCATGCTTTGCTGGGTATTGTAAAATAGCTCCAAAATAATCTTCATTCACAACAACTTCTTTATGGTTACCTATCACTAATTCTATCCCGATTGGAATAGCACGCGTTTTTAAAATTTCTATCGTTTGTGGATAACATAATTCCGAAACAAAGAACTTAAGAACATTTGCTTTTTTCTGCTTTCTACTTCTACTATTATATAGTAGAATCATAGCCTCAGCAGCTGCTGTACCTTCATCTAATAATGATGCATTTGCAATTTCCATTCCTGTAAGCTCACTTACCATAGTTTGGTAATTTAATAACGCTTCCAGCCTACCTTGTGCAATCTCAGCTTGATAAGGAGTATAAGCCGTATACCAACCTGGATTTTCTAAAATATTTCTTTGGATAACACCTGGAAGAATGGTATTAAAATAACCCATTCCAATATATGAACGATAATTTTTGTTCTTCTGTGCTATACCTTTCATATGCTCTACAAAGCGACTTTCTGAAAGCGCATCAGGCAAATTCATCTCTCTTCCCAAATGAATTTGTGCAGGAATAGTTTCGTTAATCAACTGCTCAATTGAAGACGCATTTACTACTGATAACATCTCCTTAATATCATTTCCTCTAGGACCTATATGTCTATCCGAAAACTTATCTATACTCATCTTTAAAATTTTAGTCCGCAAAAATAGTTAATGAAATCTTAAAAATGGCAATGTTAATAAAAAAAGGATAAGTCTGATATTATAGTAGTTATGATAAATAATAGAGTAATTTTGCAAAAAATTTAACAGCATGACATTTTCTGAAACAGGACTGAATAAAAACATTCAAAAAGCAATAACCGATTTAGGTTTTGATACACCAACACCTATCCAACAGGAATCAATTCCTTATTTATTGGAAAACGAAACCGATCTTATTGCACTAGCACAAACAGGAACAGGGAAAACTGCTGCTTTTGGATTACCAGTATTGCATAAAATTGAGGTTGAAAGAAAATTACCTCAAGCAATTATTCTTTGCCCTACAAGAGAGCTTTGCCTACAGATTGCAAAAGACATGGAATCATTTGCAAAATACACAAAAGGATTAAAAATTACTGCTGTTTATGGTGGGGCAAGTATCATGCCTCAAATTAAATCATTAAAATCAGGAACACAAATTGTTGTTGGTACTCCAGGAAGGGTAATTGATTTAATCAACAGAAAATCACTTAGATTACAAGATATTGAATTTGTAGTTTTAGATGAAGCTGATGAAATGTTAAACATGGGATTCAAAGAAGATTTGGATACTATTTTAGCAGAAACTCCTCAAGAGAAACAAACTTTGTTATTCTCAGCAACTATGCCTAAAGAGGTGATGAGAATAAGTAAAAACTACATGCACAACCCAAAAACAATTGAGGTTGCAAGTAGAAATGAAGGAGCTAAAAATGTAGAACACCATTACTATATGGTAAATGCTCGTGACAGATATAAAGCATTAAGAAGAATTTGTGATGTTAATCCTGATATTTATGGAATTGTATTTTGCCGTACAAGAAGAGAAACTGCTGAAATTGCTGATAAACTAATGCAAGACGGATACAATGCTGACGCTATACATGGTGAACTATCACAAGCGCAAAGAGACCATGTAATGGGTCGTTTCAGAAAAAGAAAATTACAAATTTTAGTAGCAACTGATGTTGCTGCTAGAGGGATTGACATTAATGAATTAACCCATGTAATTAACTACAACTTACCTGATGATAATGAAGTATATGTACATAGGTCAGGGAGAACTGGTAGAGCTGGAAACAAGGGGACATCAATTATTATAGCGCATAGCCGTGAAGGAAGAAAGCTAAAATCAATTGAGAAAATGATTAAGCGTGAACTTACACTTATGAAAGTTCCTAATGGTGATGAAATTTGTCAAATTCAATTAATGAAGTTAATTGACAAAGTAGTTTCTACTGATGTAAATCATCAAATTGATAAATATATCCCTTCAATAGAAGAAAAATTAGCACACTTAGATAAAGAAGAATTAATTAAGCATTTTGTTTCAGCTGAATTTAATCGTTTCTTATCATTCTATAAAAATGCTCCTGACTTAAATGTTACTGGAAGCAAAGGAAATGACAGAAACGATAGAGGAGACAGAAAAGGAAAAAGAGGAGATAGAGGGGAAAGAACTGGACATGCTGAAGCAGGTCACACTAGATTCTTTATCAATTTAGGAAGAGAAAAAGATATGCAAGCTCATAACCTTATTGGTTTAATTAACGAATGTACTCGTAATAGGAATATCCCTGTAGGAAAAATTGATATTATGCGTAAATTCTCATTCTTTGAAGTTCCTAAAGACTTTGAAACTGACATCCTAAGCGGAATGGTTGATTCAAATTGGAATGGAAACAGAGTAAATGTAGAAGTATCTCAAGCTCCAGGAGTAAAATCACCTAGAGGTGGTGGCAACAGAGGTGGTGGAGGTGGTCGCTCATACGGAGGTGGTGACAGAAAAAGAAGTAACTCAGGAGGCGGTAGAAGAGATAGAAGTGGAGGAGGTAGATCTTCTGGAGGATCTTCATCAAGAAGAGAGTCATCAACTGGTAGCGGAAGAAGTAGTGGTGGAAGCTCAAGTTCTTTTAAAGGAAGATTTAATGCAGCTGCAAAAAGGAAAAGAAGAGACTAAGCTCCCTTTTTTCCTGCAACAAAATCTTTTAAATAATAAGGCTCAAAATAAGCAACATCTTCAAAATCCTTATTTTCAAATTTAGCATTTGCTAAAATTCCTAAATTCTTTGCTGAAGGGTTAATTCCTTCAATAAATTTAGCATTTTTATGGTTGATTATTTCTTTGCATTTTAAAGCGCCATCCCCAAAGAATAACACTTCATTTTTCAAGAAATTAGTGTAGGTTTGCTCATCCACAACATCTGCTTGTACGCCTCTTATCTCCTTATTATTTTCATCAAATAAAGCTGAGAAAACTTCCATTCTCCTAGCATCAATCATAGGACAATAAACAGCTGAACTTTCATTTTCAGCCATTCCAAATGCCATAGCTTGTAAGGTAGAAATAGCCAACAATGGAATCTCCAATGCATAACACAAACCTTTAGCTGTTGAGGTGCCAATTCGTAACCCAGTATAAGAACCAGGCCCCATACTCAAAGCAACTGCTTCAATTTCTGTTAAAGTAATATTAGCAGAACCAACAACCTCTTTAATAAATAAATTCAATTGTTCAGCATGTGTATATCCATCAGAAACATGTTCTTTTTCAGCTATTAGCTTACTATCCTTAAAAAGTGCAACAGAACAATTTTTAGTGGCTGTTTCTATTCCTAAAATTAAGGCCATTAAAAATCGTAATAGTGATTAAACAAATCGCTTACAATCCCAAAATTGATAAATTGAGTTTGCATTTCAGACTCCTCATTTTCAAAATCTCTTAATGTAACTCCTAAATTTATTTTAAGATTTGTTCTTGGGTTAACAACATAAGCAATATTAAAGTTTTTAAGATTAACTGTTGTTAAATTCCCTTGATACATTTCAATTCCAAAATCAGAAGGCCTTCCTATACCTACATTTTGAAACCCTGACTCACTAGCAAAATTTCCTGTTGACATAAATAAATCATTTCCATAAGAAGTAGCATCTCCCTTAATTTTAGCTCCATATTTTGCAGAAATAAGCTTTGCATCTATCTCCCATCTTTTCCATTTGTAATTTGCAAGAATTAGAAATTCTGAAAAATTAGCTCCTAAAGGATGTGCTAACTGCTGATTGTAATGCGCATAATTCTGTTGAGGATTATGATGAGCATAAGTATATGGTCTCACTAAATTATATTCAGTTTGTAGAGTTAAATTTTCAATTCTAAAAGCATTAAATATTTTATAACCCAACTGATAACCAAATTTATTTGCCCAAAAATCATTATTCTGTTTCAAATCATTCAAACTAAACTCATCTAAAATTAACTGCCCATACAGATAAGATGAGAAGGGTAATTTATATTTAGCATTAAGTCCGACCAATACATTATCAGGAGAGTTTATCGAATATTCTAATGGTCTTAACATAGCAATTGGATTTAAATAATTCACATCAAAACCATTACTTCCTGGCGCATGATTCATTCTCCATATTACAGCTTCATACAATGAGATATTTAATTTTTTAGTTGCATTAATACTCAAATAATGAGATGACATGTACTTTTTAGCATAACCCATTTGATCATAATTATCTAAACCATTATTTAAGAAATAATTGATATCCTGAAACTCTGTATACAGATTGGTATATTGTACTTTCCAAAAAGTAGTTTGCAACCTTAAATAAGGATAATTGAATGTGTTATCTGAAAGCAATAAGGAACGATATCCATCTCCAATAAAATGTTTTCCATGCCCAAATTGTGCTGCAAACATTTTATTTACTCTATAAGAAACATAACCTGAAGACATAGCATAATCAAAACCGGTTTCTTTAAAGTCTCTAGCATAACCTTGTCCTGGAACAACTCTATTTTTACGGATATAAGCATGCATATAATTAGGAAATATCGATTGATTTTCAGAAAAAGAACTAAAAAAAGATATCTTTTTTCCTAAATCTCCCTCCACAATAAAACCTCTTGTATTTGTAAATGTATTTTTATCTTCAATCAATTCCTTACCTTTTGACAAGTTAATAATTGGTGAAGCAATTACCCTATAATCTTCTCCTTTTAAAATAATAAAATGATCTGAAAATATCTTTTTTAAATACCAATTTGAATAATCTGAAGCACTCCTTTCCTCAAGAACAGAATCAACATCAAACTTTAAATCTGACTTTAGAAGAGATTTGAAAGAAGTATGATAGTTTGAATTCTCATTATAGATGAGGTGATTAAAATTAGATGAATAATTATTTCCTAAAAACACACCCGAATGTTGTGCCGATAAATTTAAAGCAAAAAAGAGAAATGAGAAAGAGAGAAATCGCATTAATTTGACCTACTTTTAAGGATATAAAAAGGAATAAATAAGAGAATAAAACTTACAACAGCAAGTATTGCAATACTGAAATTTAGATTTAGTTCTAATAAGAAATAAGAGCAACAAATAATCAAAAATGAAAATAAGTATAATGTAATACTCGTGTATTTATGCCCAAAACCTAAATTCAATAAAGCATGATGTATATGCCCTCTTCCTGGAGATAATGGATGTCTTCCTTTCAATATTCTTGCTACAAATACTCTTAGGGAATCAAACAAAGGAATTGCTAAAATCACAATAGCCATTAAAGGTCCTTTATTAGGCAATTTGATTGTTTCAGTTACTAAACCATAGCGAATTGTATTAATTGCTAAAACAGAAAGAATCATACCCACTACTAAAGAGCCTGTATCTCCCATAAATATTTTTGCAGGATGAAAGTTATATTTCAGGAAACCTAATAGAGCTCCCATTAATGTAAAAGCAATAATAGCCATATCAGTTTGCCCCATAAATAATGCTATCACACCAAATGAGAAAGAGGCAATCACACCAATTCCTCCAGCAAGACCATCTACTCCATCAATCAAGTTAAACCCATTTGTTATTACTATAACCACAAAAACTGTAAACAATGTGCTTACCCAGTCTGGCAATTCATAAATCCCCAAAACTCCATGCATATTATCTATTTCAAGGTTTTGCAAATAAATTAGAATAAGCACTGCAATAATTTGTCCTATCAATTTTTTATTAGGGGATAAAGCCAATAAATCATCAATAACTCCAACAAAAAAAACAATTAAAAAACTCACTAAAATAAACTGAATACTTTCTAATTCAGCCCAGAATAAAAGAGAAAAAATAAGTCCCGAAAAGATAGCAATACCTCCAAAAATAGGCACACTACCTTTATGAGCAGCTCTTTCCCCTGCAGCATCAATAAGTCTTAGGCGTTCTGCAAAAAAAATAACTTTTGGAATAACTACAAAAGTTATTAGAAATGCAGTAATAAACGAGAAGATTATGTTTATTTCAGAATTTAACACTTGTTTTTGTTTTGCTTGTAAAACTAATCATATTTATTCAATAACAGACAATAATTCAGATCCCCATTTTGAAAGAGTGTATTTATCATCCACTTTTACAGTTTTTATATTCTCTTTATTACCTGCTTCAATATCACTATCTGAATCACCTATTAAGTATGACTCTTCTCTCTTTATGTCAGGAAAGTCAATGAAAGCTTGTTTTATCATCCCAGAATTTGGTTTTCGGCAGCTACAGTTTTTGGCAGCCAGATGAGGACAATAATAAATCTTATCAATCTTACCACCACTCTTCTCAATTTCTCCCCGCATATATAAATGGAGATTATCCAATTGTTCAATTGACATAATTCCCTTACCAATTCCTTGCTGATTAGTAACAACTAAAATTTTCTTAAACACTTTAGAAAGCTTTGTTATGATTTGTATTGCACCAGGCATAAATTCAAACTCATTCGCATCCTGAACATACCTCCCATCTAACTTTACATTAATTACACCATCTCTATCAAGGAAAAGAGTATCTAATTTATGCATCTGGGAACATTTCTTCTTCAATCAGTTGACAAATAATGTGTCCAATTAAAATATGAGCCTCCTGAATTCTTGGCGTGTCATCAGAAGGAACACAAATCATAATGTCACAAATCTCTTTCATTTTCCCTCCACTTTCACCTGTAAATCCTATAGTAAGCATCTCTAATTCTTTTGCTTTTCGCATTGCTTTTACTACATTAGGAGAATTTCCTGAAGTTGAAATGCCAATAATAACATCACCTTTTCTCCCTGCCGCCTCAATCATTCTAGCATAAGTAGCTTCATAACCATAATCATTTGCCACAGCTGTCATATATGAAGAATTTACATGCAAAGCCTCCGCATACAAAGGTGGTCTGTCAGTATAAAACCTACCACTTAATTCTGCCGCAATATGTTGCGCATCAGAAGCACTACCACCATTTCCGCACAACAACATCTTTTTATCACCTCTAAATGCAACTATACTTTCAGTTACAATTTTCTGAATACTTTCTTGCAAAACATCATCTTGTAAAATACGAGTATAATTCTCAAGCGAACTCTTTATACACTTATTTATTCTACTTTTCATCTAATTTGGTTTTTGGCTAAAATACAAATTAATCTATTGATTGATACGCTCGTTTAGTTTGTCTTCCAATTTCAGCCCAATCGTATTTAGTTTTTATTAATCTCTCTCCATTTCTTCTCACACTTTCTAATTTTTCAGAATCTGAAAAAATTAAATTTAACTTTTTAGATAATGAAGTTGGATTTTCTGTTTCAAATAAAAAGGCCGTTTCCATATCAGTAACTACTTCTTTTAACGGAGGTAAATCCGACACTAAAGCAGGTTTTCCATAGCTTAGAGTCATTACAAGAACACCACTTTGATATATTTTTTTGTACGGCAACACAACTAAGTCAGCTGCACAATAATAATGTTCAACATCCTCATGAGGAATAAATTTAGTATGTAAAAGACAATAATCTGACAAATTATTCTCTTCAATAATTTTTTGATATATTCTAAAGTCATTTTCCCAGGGTTTTCCAGCAATCACCAATAGAATATCAGGATTTTCCTTTATTACATCTTTTAAGGATTTCAATAAAACTTCTAGTCCCTTTACTTTTTTTATCATTCCAAAAAATAATAACACCTTTTTATCAATTGGAATTCCTAATTGCTTTCTAGACTTTTCTTTATCATCCTGAATATTAATAAATGGAGTATAGTTCCCATGCGGAACTATATAAATACATGATGACAAATTAGCATTCCCTTTTATAATTTCTGACTTAGAAAATTCATTATGAGTTAAAATCAAATCTGTAAACTTATAAATAAGATTATTAATAATTGATGATTCAGATGAACTAGCAAATGAACTTACATCATGAACAGTAAGTACAACCTTTCCTAATAGGAATTTTACTAATAATAAATTAAGAACAATAAGTATATTAAAATAAAAAATGTGGAAATGAAAAACAGAAGCACCTGAAAATCTAGCATGAATTATAGATAATAATGAACCAAAAATCCATTTTAATCCACTTAAAATATTAGAATTACTAGAGAAAATATTGTAATAAAATGTAAAAAACTTTAACCCTTTAATTCTAGGATTATTAGTTTCGTTATTTGTATACAAACTAACTGAAACATCATTTTCTATTAAACCATCAGCTTGACCAAACAAATAGAAGTGATGGGAACTTCCGTGAGCTCCTAAAGGATCAATAATTGCTACTTTTCTATTCATTATTTAAAGGATTCAAATATACTATCTTTTTCATGATAAACAATTTATATATTTGCAACAAACAAGTAAATCAAAAACCAAACGCTTTTTAACAAGAATAAATGTTATTTAACTCTCTACAATTTCTAATTTTCTTCCCTATTGTAGTTACTATCTTTTTTCTATTACCTCAAAAAAGAAGGTGGATACTTTTACTTATTGCCTCCTACTATTTCTATATGTGTTGGAAAGTAGAGTACATTGTACTTATAATCATCTCTACTTTAATTGATTATTATGTAGCCAAACAAATGGACAGTCTTAAGGAAAAAGCCAAAAAGAAAAAATGGCTATACTTAAGTTTAATGTCCAATCTTGGAATATTGTTTGGTTTTAAATATTTTAATTTCATAAATGAAAATATTCAATCCTTCTTTGATCATTTTAATGTCTTTTACAATGTTCCAGCCTTTGAAGTATTACTTCCTGTAGGAATTTCTTTTTATACTTTTCAAACCTTAAGCTATACCATTGATGTGTATAATGGAAAAACAAAAGCCCAAAAACATTTAGGAGTATTTGCTGTTTTTGTGTCTTTCTTCCCTCAACTAGTTGCAGGTCCTATTGAAAGATCCAACAGATTATTACCACAATTTTTTATCAAACATAACTTTAGTTATGAAAGAGCTAGGTATGGATTGCAACAAATGATGTGGGGATTCTTCAAAAAGGTTGTAATTGCTGATAGACTCGCTATCATAGTTGATGGAGTATATAATAATCTTGACAGTTATAGTGGGTTCCCATTAATTATTGCAACTATCTTTTTTACCTTTCAAATCTATTGTGATTTTTCAGGATATTCTGATATTGCAATAGGCTCAGCTAGGGTTATGGGATTTGAATTAATGGAAAACTTCAAACGTCCTTATTTCTCAAAATCAATTTCTGAATTTTGGAAAAGGTGGCATATTTCTTTGTCATCTTGGTTTCGAGATTATTTATACATTCCATTAGGGGGGAATAAAGTTGTAAAATGGAAATGGTATTACAACCTATTTATCACCTTTTTAGTGAGTGGATTTTGGCATGGCGCAAATTGGACTTTTATTATATGGGGAGCATTGCACGGAACTTATTTAATGAGTGCGATCATCTTAGCAAAACCAAAAGAAATAATTCTAAGTTTTTTAAAACTGAAAAACACAACAATTCATAAGTTATATCAAGTAAGCGTTACTTTTTTATTAGCTGTTTTTGCTTGGATTTTTTTTAGAGCGAATAATATTACAGATGCAATTTATGTAATTACTCATTTATTTACTGATATTGAAGATTATACTAATTTTGCTGTGATGAAATTAAAATTAAGAGGCCTTGGTGTGGGGATGAACGATCTACTTATCTCTTTTGGGCTCATTATTTTCATGGAATTATTCAATCTTTATGAAAGAGGAGGAGATGTTTGGTTAAAATTAAAAAGCAAACCTAAATGGCTAAGGTGGTCAGTATACTACATCATAATGTTTGGCATTTTATTTTTAGCCCCATATTCTAAAGTAAGTAATTTTATATATTTCCAATTTTAGATGAATACCGAACTTAAAATTTTATTACAAAAAGGAAGCATTTTTATGTTACCTATTATTGCTTGGGCGTGTATTGTAATTATTGTTGATCCCTTCAATTATTTTAATCTAAGCAATACTATATCAAAGCATTCAAAAGAAAATTCTGCTCAAAAACTAAATTCTTTATTATACAACTCTATTAATTTTAAAAATCATCCCACTAACAGTGTTATTATTGGAGATTCAAGAATTAGACGACTACCAACACAACAACTAAAGAAATTAACTGGAGATGATTATTACACTCTTCATTCAAATGCTGCAAAACTGAATGAAATTATTGATTTGTTTTGGCTAACTAACCAATATTCTGAATTGAAAAATGTTATTATTGGCATAAATTTTAATTTATACAATGAATATGCCTATGCAAATAGAGTAACAGATGTTCAGGAGATGTTACGCAACCCATTTATTTATATCTTCAATTGGAATATTGCTGAAACTATATACCTATCTCTAAAAAATGAATTCTTTGGAATCCAAAAAAATACTAGAAAAAATCAGGAGAAATTCTGGAAACACACTATTAATACTGTTGCTGCTAATCATTATTCCAAATATAAACATCCAAAAACTACACTAAACCGTCTTGAAGAAGTTGGTGTGTACTGCCTAGAAAATAATATTAATCTGAATTTAATTATTGTTCCACATCACAAAGAGTTTCATGACAGATTAGTTGACTTTAACCTTGAGGAAGAAGAAATTCAATTTAAAAAAGAAATCAGTACAATTGGAAAAGTTTTAGATTTTGATTTCCCAAATGCAATTACAAATTGCAAGCCTTGTTTTACCGATCCAATACATACTACTGACTCTATAAATACAATAATGGCAAATGATCTATTTTCTGACAGTTTATTAGTAGGCAGGCTACTTTAATAACAATCCTTCAAAATATGATTTATTAATCAACCACCAAGTTGCTAAATTCTTTCTTAGCTGAGGATTTATAATAAACCTAATATTATTTTTGAAAAATAACCAACATATAAAACTATAAGCATAGAGTCCTCCAATCTTTTTCAAAAAATAGATGTGATTTTTAGTATTCTGTTTTATAAAAAAATCTCCCCTAAATATTTTTTCATTTTCCTTATTAAAGGACTTTGTTAAACTTCCCACTTTATGATAAAAATTTATGTCAGGATAGTAATACATTTTATGCCTACCATCTTTCCAGACTCTATATGAAAAATCTGTATCATCAAAATAGACAAAGTATTTTTCATCCATCATTCCAATATCTTCAAATACTTCTTTCTTGGCCAATAAGCAACAAGTTGGAGCGTATTCTACCTCAATAGTTTCATCATACTGCCCCTCATCCTTACTCTTCATTCCTCTATGCAAAGGCAAGTATCCTTTATTTTTTATAAACCAGCTTCCAGCATACCAAATATGATTAGGGTTATCATAATACATCATTTTAGGAGTAACTAAACTACAATCTTTATCAGACTGAATCTTAATTAATTTCTCAATTAAAGTATTTTCAAACTCAACATCATTATTTATAATTAGAACCTGACTGCAACCATCTTCAATAGCCTTTTCTATTCCTTGATTATTTGCTTTAGCAACACCTAAATTAGCCGAGTTACTTATAACTTTTAATCTATCATCTTTTTCATTTTCTAACAATGAAAGTGTATTGTCTGTTGAATCATTATCAATCACATACAAAACCAGATTTGAATGTGTTTGCTTCCAAACACAATCTAAAAATGGCTTTAACACATCAGCTGAGTTATAAGTTATAGTTACTAATCCTATTTTATCCATTTTGTATAATCTTTATCTATAAGTAGTCCTAAATTTTCAATGTCAGATTTAAATAATTTTTTTAACTGATCTCTAGTACTTGATAACATTACTGGTTTATCATCATTCTTAAATAAAAAGGATCTAATCTTTTTTATTAGTTGTTTTGAAAAAATAACTACCAAAATATTTCTTAGAAAAACAAAAGAATAAACAAACCTAATTAGTTTATTTTTTGGCATTGTAAAAGCATTATGTTTTTTATTTATATTAGCTGAAAACTCAGTACTTATATCTAGAAAACTATAAACCAAATATACAGCTTTCCCAACATCATTTTTAAAATCTTCATAATCAATCAGCAATATATTTTCTTTTCCAAACTCTTCAAAATATCTTTTCAATTGCTGACAATAGTTTCCAACACTAATATATTGCTGATAGAATAAATGAGCATTTCTATGTTTTGATTTTTTATTTATCACGTCCTCAAAACTATCACTAAGCAAACCTAACCTATAATCCATTAAATAGTGTGAAAAAGCCCTTTCAATTGGATTTCTTAGCATGATAATAATCTTTGCATCTGGATTATATTTCTTTATATCTGTTGCTACATTTTCATAAAACAAATAGGATACGCTACCCTCTCCATAAAGCACTCCTTCTTTTTGCATAAAAAGAGCTTCATACTTCTTTAAAGTATTGATACGATTTTTACCGTAATACATTCCTCCTTCCTGAATAGCCTCATCAGAAAAATAATCAGGTTCTTTCTGACTACTCATCTCTACTTGTGGGTGCTCACTTAAATAATGATACAATGATGTTGTTCCTGCCTTAGGGGCTCCTACTATAAAAAAATCTACTTTCATCAATGTTTTACTTTTATTAATGTTAAACTATATGGTTTTAATAAAAGCTCATTAACATTATACTTAAGTTCTGAGGAGAAATGAATAAGATCTTCTTCATTATCAGCTAAAGAATACAAATCATCTCCACAGAACTGATCAATTTCACTATTTAATAGTGTTTTATCAAATTTTATTTTTCTGTCATTACCTGACCAATTAATTATAAAACTATATTTCAAAATAGAATTATCATCCATAATATCATATTGAAAACATTCATTAGAAATCACTTTTTTAGTTATAATAAGTGAATTATCCTCAAATACATTACTTAACATCTGCATTGGATAATAAGTAACTTGTTCCTCTAGTACTCCTTGAAAACTTCTAAAAATAGAGCCCCCATAATCCCTACCAGCTAAATTGTGAAAAGTAGTAAGCTCTACTTTTCTCAACTCTGGTTCAGAAGCTAAATCTAAAAAATAATGTACTGAGAATAAGCCCTGAAACAAAGTATTTCCAGTTATTTTAGAATATTGTAAGTTCCATTCAGTAATCCAAATTGGCTTATTATCAAATACCAAATTATATTGTTGGATTTTTTCAATAAAACCTGTAGAAAAAAACTTTAAGACTCTCTTCTTATAAATATCAAATGCAATCTTTTTTGAATCTGCTTCTTTACTTTCAGTAATCATCTTCCCATACCTATCTTCTCCTGTAGTCACCTTTACGTAATTATGTACTATTATTCCATCATAAAAAGTTTCTTTAGCTAAGGCTCTATTCCACAATGAATGCCTATTCAAAGGATTATTCATTAAAGGAGCAGCTACTACAGTTATCTTCATATCAGGGTAGAACTCTTTTATTTTCTTAGCGCATTTTTTAGACCATACAATATAATTATCTTTATTAACCTTATGGTTATAACTCTGATTTGAGAGTTCTGCACCCATTTCAACTCCTATAACTTCAATGCCATTTGATTTGAGTTTTTTAAGGATATTGACAGTTTCATCATCTTTAGCTGTAATAATGTTAGCCGTAATAATTACTCTAGCATTAATTTTCTTTGCTAAGACGATAAAGTCTTCTATATAATCATGCTTATGACCTCTTTGTTTAGAATTTCTCAATAATCCCCTTGCTCTTTTTGGAAACCCTGCTCTATGCCACTCATCAATTTCATCTATATCTAAACCATACCCTACACCTCCAAAGTGATAAAAATTAGAACCAGGAAACCTTAATATTTTTGGTGAAATTTTCTTTACCTTACTAATAAAATTACTATCTCTAACATTAGTGAAAATAAATGTTGTTTCAGTTGTTAAACCAAACAAATCAGAATTAACTAATTGCTGAGAAAAAAGAAAACTACTAGAGAAAAATAGGATAATAATACTTAATGTTCTCATTTGATTAATCCTTTATTTCTTAGTTCAGCAACTGATTTATCATAGTTATCCTCCACCACTTCCTGAGTTTTAACCCAATTAACAAAAAAGGTTAATCCAGTAACAAAATCAAACTTTGGAATGAATCCTAGTACATTTTCTATTTTAGACAAATCAGCATAATTATGGCGAATATCACCAAGCCTATATTTTCCACTAACTGAAATATTTACATCTGAATCATATAGGGATTTTAAAGTATTAGCTACTTTACTAACTGTAGTAGGCACACCAGAACCAACATTAAAAACTTGATGATCTGCCACTTCTTTCTCTAATGCTAATATTGTAGCACTAACTACATCATCAATATAAACAAAATCCCTACTCTCTAAACCATCTTCATAAATATCAATGTCATTCCCATTAAGTAAACGAGTAGAAAAAATAGACAATATACCTGTATAAGGATTACTTAAAGACTGACCTGGTCCATATACATTCTGATACCTTAAAGCTACAACTGGGATTTTTAGCGCTTTCCCCATCAAAAGCACCATTTGTTCTTGCTGATGTTTAGTTATTCCATAAATAGAAGAGGGATGAATTTTTGAATTTTCATCTGTAGCACATAATGTTAATATACTTCCACAATTGTTGCAAATAGGGTTAAATTTTCCTTTTTCCATATCAGCAACCTCTCTATCGTTTGGGTAGACAATACCATCTTGAGGACATATATATTTCCCCTCTCCATAAATAGAACGGGATGACGCAATTATTATTTTTTTTACACTATGCTGTTTATTTGCTAAAATATCTAGTAAATGTGTTGTTCCTAAAATATTAACCTCATTATATCTGGATATTTCATACATTGATTGTCCAGTACCAGTTTCTGCAGCCAAATGCACTACAGCATCTTGTCCTATCAAAGCTTTGTCCCAATCTTCTTTACAACAGACGTCTCCCTTAATAAAGGTAGCAATATTTTTCACTGAATTAAATAAAGGAGAATTTTGATTTTCACCATGAATCTGTTTTGATAAATTATCAAGGATTGTTACTTTATAGCCATTGTCAAACAACCTCCTAGCTAAATTAGAGCCAATAAATCCAGCTCCACCTGTAATTAAAATTTTTTTCATAATAGTTTTTTGTTATGAGATGTAATCTTATAAAATGTATGCAAAAACCCTGACATAATAAATAGAAAGAAAAAAGGGCGTAATAAAAGAGGGGATGTCATTAATGATAAAATAATTATACTAAATAATAAATATTTTCTTTGATTAAAAATTATCTGATTAAAAAACATATATATAAATAATATAAATGTTGGGAACCCCATTGTTGATAAAAGAAACATAAATGAGTTACTGCTTCCTTGGTCTGTAATATCCATTTTTAACTCAAGCCCTACTTTATCTTGTACCGAGTTAAATAGACTAGATTCAAAATAGAAACTTGATCTATACTCTTGGAATTTATCAAGATCTAGTCCTATCCCTGTTAAAGGGTTTTGCAAAGCAATAAATAAAGGTTGTACTAAATCAAAATAACGTTTCTGAAAAGAAGCTTCTTGATCCCCTACTATTTTCTCCTCTACATTTACACTAAATATTAAATAAACAGGGAATGATAAAACCAAAACAAATGGAATTAGAACTTTACTATTCTTCATTTCATACTTAATATAATAAACTATCTGAATCAACAGTATTGAAATACCTGTAGTTGAATAAGTAGTTAATATTGAAAAGATAGCTAACAACACCCAAAACTTACTTTTTTTAAAGATAAACAACTCTAAATACAAGAAAATATTTAGGAAAACCTGTAAGACTCCTGCCTCCCAAAACAAACCTTGATTTCTATAAAAATCAAATCCAACAAATGACATTAATGTAAATTTCTTTTGTAGTGAAGAATAAAAAAACACATTAGCAAATGTCTGACATTCATGGAATAAATTAGAAATTGTGACTACACTATCCTTAACAATTCCATATATCAAAACATTAATACAGGCATGTATAACAATAACTTTTAATACAAAATACAATCTTTTAATAAACAAATCTTCTTGTCTATTATTGCGGAAATGAAAAGTTGTTAATAACGAAACTGTCATTACCATTAAATAATAACCATACTTGTTTAGAGATTGTTCCGCTATTGCAGATGCATAATTTATAGAAAACAAAAATATCAAACCAAAAAATGCCAACACTGTAGCACTCATTAATGAACTCTTAATTTTATTAATGCTAGTTAAAAAAACTAGAAATAAACAAAATAAAAACACAAAATACATTACATTTCTATTAAAAACAAATAACATACCTCCTGAGCTCATTATCAATAGAAATACAATAATATTATCAAGAAATTTCTGTAGCAATGTATATTTCATTAATTCCAATCCATTTTTTTATTAAGTAACTCTTCTAACTCTAGAACTTCATGCTTAAAGTATCTATTATACAAATCTTTTTTTTCAATATCCGAAATTTCATCAAATAAGAAATTTACATTATTTGCTCTTTGAATTCTGTTTCTTAAAATTCTTCTAAATTCAACTGATGGTATCATTTTCTTTAAAACAACATTCCACCAAGTTTGCTTATTCATTATATTTTTTAAGCATGTAAATCGCGCTTTACTAGCGATATTACTCTTTAAATCAATTTCCATTTTTTCGTTATTAACATTCAAAAATAACAATACTTTATCTATTGTTTCTTTTCTTTCAGCAACAAATTCTTTTTCAAAATTTAAAATTAAGAAATTCTCTTTTGGAAAATACTTAAAATATTCTTTCAACATATGAGCATACGACCCTTGTCTTATATACGAGAATCTCAATTTTGACAAATAATCGCCAATACTTACAGATTTTTCAAACCTTGTTTTTTCATTAACTAATGCTTCTTTAAAAGATAGTAATTCATGACAATCTCTTTTAGAATGGAGATAGTGTGAATATGCTCTATCTACAGGATTTCTTAAAATCACAATAAATTTTACATCTTTCCCTAAATCATTAAATATTCTTTGAGCAGTTTTTTCTTCAAACAAATAAGTTGGCGTAAAATCACCTACACAATTTTCGTTTTTTACATTACTAAAATAAGACTTCTCATACCAAGAAATTCCATTCTTATATGCTGAGGGAATATCAAAAAAATGAGGTTCCTTAAAAGATGGTACAAAAATATCAGAATGTTGCTTTAAAATATCATACAAACTTGTTGTTCCTGATTTAGCAGCTCCAATACACATAAAATTTGGCAAACTCATCTTATCCAATTATTTAAATTTCTATTCAATAGTAAAGATAATAGTTCAACATCCTCTTTATAAAAATTCTTCAACCACTTTTTAGTTGAAGGTCTAATTTTTCTCACCTTTTTTGTACTTCTGTTCTGTAATAATTTACGAATAATTTTCCTTATACTTTGAAATGGAAGTAATAATTTCACATACCTTTTCAAGCCATTATCTTTCATCATAATTGCTTTAATCAACTCACTATTCCATTCCCAACCTCCAACCATATGTTGTTGTTTTGCATTAACTTCAATTGCATTAAGATTAAGAAACTTAAAAACTTTTAAAATTTCAGAATTAAAATCATTTTTATAATCATCATAAATTATAATATGAACATTTTCAAATTCCTCAATAAACATTTTAACCTGCTTAAAGTACAAGCCAAGTTCTAAATACCTAGAAGCTGGTGTCATATCAGGAGTATTTTGGTAACGATTTTCCGACACTTTAAGAGCAGTTTCAAAAGATAAAGACTCCATAACATTGTACCTTTTTACATGCTGATAACCAGAATAAGCTCGGTCAACAGGATTTCTAAGCATAATGATAATCTTTACATCATCCCTGAGGTATTTCTTTATATTAGGTATTGTAATTTCAGGAAAAGACAGATACATTACACTAGACTCCCCTCTATATATTTTATCTTCCTCACCATTGAACAACTGCTCATATTCATCAATATTTAAAATTCCTTTTGGAATTCTCTTTTCACCAATTTCTTTGTTAATCAAGAAGTGAGGCTCTTTTGGGGAGCACATAAAAATATTCTCATGTTGATTTAAATAGTTATGCAAAGAAGTTGTGCCACTTTTAGCAGCTCCTACAATCAATAAGTTAGGAAGAATATTTGACATTATATCTTTTTAAAAGGATTATAAATAGTTAAAAAACCGAATTCTTTTTTCACATAATAAACCATTGTCAGGTTCCAAAAAATAATACTCCCCATGCTTGCAAGAGCAGCTCCTTCAATCCCATATATTGGAATTAAATAAAAATTTAAAGCAATATTAATAACTGCACCTACAAATAAAACATTCATAAAAATTACTTGCTTACCGGTCATTTGCAATAAATTACCAGCTGGCCCTGAAAAAGCACTTATCATTGTCGCTAAACTTAACAAATAAAATGCCATTCTCCCTTGTTCAAATTCATCACCAAAAAAACCTAAAATAAAAAAAGAACTTAAAAATAATCCAATAAGAATTGGAATACTTGACCAAAATATCAGTTTTGTTGATTGGTTAACAACCTTTTCCAACCTTTCAAAATCTTTTATTGCAAATAACTCAGCAAATTTAGGAGCTGTAATACTAGTAATTGAAGTTAAAGCAATATTTACAATCATTGATAACTTAAACGCGACATCATAAACACCTACTTCTTGTGCAGAGGATATACCACCTAGCATAAGTTTATCTGTCCATGCCATAATAAACTGACCTGATTGAGCTAACATTAAAGGCAAAGAAACTATTAAAACACTCTTCAACTTTACTGTGTTAATTTGTTGATTCAAAAAATGGCTATGATGCTTATTAATAATTTTCTTAAATACAATTTGAGAAAGGAGAGCAACTAATAAGAGTCCTAATAAAAATGCAAAAATTGGAATATCTTTATCTCTAGAAAACTGAATTGCTATTAGCATAATAGCTACAGAGAACACCAATCTACCCATCCAATAAAAAAATGAATAAGCTGTTATATTTTTTAACCCTCTTAAACTTTGGTAATTCAACATAAAAAGAGCAAGAGGGAACACAAAAAATGAATTCAATCGAATATAAACTTCTTTTGCACCAACTAAAGATGCTATTGGAACTGCATAAATATACATTATAAAAGAAAAAAATATTGATGACACAAACAATAACCCAACTACTTTCTTCCTGAAATTTCTAAGCAATCCCCATTCTTTTTTTGCCATATAGGAGGCAATAAACCGAACAGAAGCAGTATCTACCCCAAACTTAGCAAGTAGAACAAATACTCTTAAAACTATAATAGACAAAACATAATCTCCTAATCCTCTTGCACCAAAATAATGCGCAATAATAAAAGTAATAGCAAACCCTAGTATTTGCCCGCCAATTCGCATCAAAAAAGATACTCCACCTTTTTTAAAAAGCTCAGCAAAGTCCTTATCCTTCAAAGCATTTATAAATCTTTCTTTCATGGTTTATTTTACCAAGAACCAAGGATTTAATAAATCCTCTTTATTATAAATTACATCCTTTTGGGAGTTATATTGTTTAACCGAAAAGCCAGCATATTTTGCAATTGCATGTCCTGCCCCCGTATCCCACTCCATTGTTGGCGCATATCTAGGGTAAGCATCTGCTTTTCCTTCAGCAACCATACAAAGCTTTAAAGATGAGCCTACTGCCATAACCTCAACACTTCCATGTTCTTTTTTCATTTCATCAAAAAACACTTCAGTTTCAGCAGACATATGAGAACGAGAACCCACAATCACATAATTATCTCTATCATAATTAATTGGTAATTTATCAGATGTAGAAATCAACTCTTCTAAATCATCAATTACTGAATTTATATTTACTTTATAAGAACCCAATCCCTCCATTGCAAAATAAAGCTCCTCTTTTACAGGAACATAAATTATTCCCATTATAGGATTCCCATTATGAATTAAAGCAATATTAACCGTAAACTCCCCATTTCTTTTTACAAATTCTTTGGTTCCATCTAAAGGGTCAACTAACCAAGAATATTCCCAATTTTTTCTGTCATCATAAGTAATCTCTGCCCCCTCCTCACTTAAAAAAGGAATATCTGTTCCATTAAGATGAGCTTCAATTACTTCATTACAATTTTTATCAGCTAGTGTTAAAGGGGATTTATCATCTTTATGTTCTACTGCAAATTCAGAAGCATACACTTCCATTATAGCATGACCTCCTTCAACAGAAGCATTAATTGCTTTTTTTAATAATTCATTAAAATTCATTTTTTACTTTTCGTTATATATTATTTTTGCTTTAGAAGTCCCAATTCTAGAAGCACCTGCTTTAATCATTTCTAAACAATCCTTAAGGTTTGACACCCCTCCAGATGCCTTTATTTTTAAATTTCCTGCAACTGATTTAATTGTTTTAACATCCTTAACAGTTGCTCCATAACCACCATAATACCCAGTAGATGTTTTTATAAAAATTTTACTTGTGTGTTGAGGAAAATTTATTTGTACCATTTTGCTAATTCGCCTTGAAATTTCTCTAATTTCATCTCTAGATAAAGCTCCAGTTTCAATAATCCATTTTACAATTTTCTTATTTTCAACACCCAACTTTGTCCCCTCCAAAATATCATTATCAAACTTTTCAAAACTTCCTCTTTTAAAAGCATTATAATCACAAACATAATCAATATCGTTTGCCCCACTTCTAATAGCTGATTTACCCTCAATAATCTTTTGTTCTGTTGAGGAGTTTCCAAAAGGGAAATCAATTACTGTACCCACTTTTAATTTTGATTTATTTGATTCTATCATTTCTTTTGCCATAGCAACAAATTCAGGACGAATCATTATACAGGCAAATTTTGCTTCAATTGCTTCATGAATAGAATTGACAACAATCTCTTTTGTCTCTACTTCAGAAATCCCTGCCTCACTAGCAGTTTTTAAATAAGTTGAATCTAGATATTCGGCTATATTTACTTGTTTTTCCATTCTCATATTTTACAAAGCCAAATTTAAGTAAATTATCAGATAATAGACTGTTTTTTCATTTGATAAAATTTACTAAATTTGCAGGCTTACATTATGAAAGAAGCGAAAGGTAATTTATTTCCCATATTTGACGATATTCTCCAAAAAGAGGATAAAGAAAAACTATTGCAACAAAATGCAAAAGTAATCTGGATGACTGGTTTATCAGGATCTGGAAAAACTACAATTGCTAAAGGAGTAGAGAGGTATTTACATTCTCAAGAAATTTTAAATCAACTTTTAGATGGAGATAATATTCGTGTAGGCATCAGCAACAATCTAACTTTCTCTTCAGATGATAGAGCAGAAAACATCAGGAGAATTTCAGAAGTAAGTAAGCTTTTTATAAATTGTGGAGTGGTAACACTCAACTGTTTTGTAAGCCCAACAATTGAAATTAGAGATATTGCCAAAGAAATAATTGGTGCAGAAAATTTTATTGAGGTTTATATAAATGCATCAGTTGAAACTTGTGAGAGCAGAGACATAAAAGGCCTTTACAAAAAAGCAAGAAAAGGAGAAATAAAAGATTTTACAGGAATTAGTGCACCATTTGAAGCACCAAAAAATCCTGAAATAGAAATAAACACATCCCAACTTTCAATAGATGAATCGGTACAGAAAGTTTTGGATTACATTTTACCGATTATAAAAAACAAGTAAAAAATGAGTTCGTATAATTTAACACACTTAAAAGAATTAGAGTCGGAAGCGATTTTTATTCTAAGAGAAGTGGCAGCACAGTTTGAAAAACCTGTAATGTTATTTTCAGGAGGAAAAGATTCTATCATCATGTTTCATCTTGCCAGAAAAGCATTTCATCCAGGAAAAGTCCCTTTTCCATTGATGCATGTTGACACTGGACATAATTTCCCTGAAACTATTGAATTTAGAGATAGATTAATGGTGGAAACAGGAGAGACTCTTATCGTAAAATATGTTCAAGATTCGATTGATAACGGAACTGCAGTGGAAGAAACTGGAGTAAATGCATCACGAAATGGATTGCAAACCGTAACTCTTCTGGAAGGATTAGAAGAAGGGAAATATGATTGTGCTATGGGAGGTGCAAGAAGAGATGAAGAAAAAGCTAGAGCTAAAGAAAGATTCTTTTCTCACAGAGATGAGTTTGGGCAATGGGACCCGAAAAATCAAAGACCAGAACTTTGGAATCTTTTTAACGGAAGAAAAAAAATGGGTGAACATTTTAGAATTTTCCCAATTTCTAATTGGACAGAAATGGATGTGTGGCAATACATTTTACATGAAAAAATTGAATTGCCTTCTTTATATTTCTCTCACAAAAGAGAAGTAGTAAATAGAGATGGAGTACTTTTAGGAAAATGCGACTACATCCAATTAAAAGATACTGAAAAATGGGAAGAAAGAACAGTTAGATGCAGAACAATTGGAGATATGACTTGTACTGGAGTTGCAGAATCGTATGCAGCAACATTAGAAGAAATTATTGAAGAAGTAGCGACAACAAGAGTTACCGAGAGAGGTGCTAGAGCGGATGATAAAAGATCAGAAGCAGCCATGGAAGACAGGAAAAAAGAAGGGTACTTTTAAAAAACAAAATTATGAGCGAAACGAAAGGATATTTAGATATGGAGCTTTTACGCTTCACAACTGCAGGAAGTGTAGATGATGGAAAAAGTACTTTGATTGGAAGATTACTTTACGATAGTAAAGCAATTTTTGAAGATCAAATGGAATTGCTAGAAGAAACAAGTAAACAAAGAGGTGAAGAAGGTGTAAACCTTGCCTTACTTACTGATGGATTACGATCAGAAAGAGAACAAGGAATTACTATTGATGTAGCTTACAGGTATTTTGCAACTCCTAAAAGAAAATTCATTATTGCAGATACTCCAGGACACATTCAGTACACAAGGAATATGGTTACAGGAGCTTCAACTGCAAACTTAGCCCTACTTTTAGTAGATGCAAGGCATGGAGTGATTGAGCAAACTAAAAGACATGCATTTATAGCATCTCTTTTACAAATTCCACATATTGCAGTTTGTATTAACAAAATGGATTTAGTAGACCATAGCCAAGAAGCATTTGAGAAAATAAAATCTGATTTTGAAGATTTTGCCTCTAAATTAGAAATTAAAGATGTTCACTTCATTCCAATTTCAGCTTTGAATGGAGATAATGTGGTTGATCGTTCTGAAAACATGGATTGGTATGAAGGATCTACTTTGATGCACCTATTAGAGAATATTCATATTGGCTCAGATCAAAATCATGTAGATTGTAGATTCCCTGTGCAATTTGTTGTTCGCCCTCAATCCAAAGAATTCCCTGATTATAGAGGATATGCAGGAAGAATTGAAGGGGGAGTTTTCAAGCCAGGAGATGATGTAACAGTACTTCCTTCAGGATTTACTTCTAAAATCAAATCAATTGATACTTTTGATGGAGAGGTTAAAGAAGCCTTTTCTCCTATGTCAGTTTGTATGACTTTAGAAGATGATATTGATATTAGCAGAGGCGATATGTTGGTTAGAGAAAATAATAAACCAACAATTGAGCAAGATATTGATGTTATGATTTGCTGGATGAATGAAAAGAAAATGATTCCAAGAGGAAAATACACTATCAGAAATACTAGCCAAACTGCAAGATGTATCATAAAAGAAGTTAAGTATAAAATGGATATCAATACATTACATAGAAATGAAGAAGACAGAGAAATAGGCTTGAATGATATTGGTAGAATTACTATCCGTACAACAAAACCTTTATTCTTTGACAGCTACAGAAGAAACCGTAACACTGGAAGTATTATCTTAGTAGATGAAGCAACAAACGAAACTGTTGCTGCTGGAATGATAATCTAAAAACTGAAATACTGAAGCATAAAAAAAGCCAGACAATTGCCTGGCTTTTTTATTTTTATCTTATTTCTTAATTCAAAGTAAAATTAATTGGGATGGTATACATCACTCTTACTGCCTTCCCTCTTTGCTTCCCTGGCTTATACTTAGGTAATGATTTTACTACTCTTACAGCTTCAGCATCCAAGTTCTTATCTACACCTCTTACAATTTTTACATTAGTAACACTTCCTGATTTATCTACAATAAAGTTTACATAAACCTTTCCTGTGATATTATACTCCTTAGCTATAGCAGGGTATTTTACATTTTTTTGAATATACTTCATTAAACCTAAATCTCCTCCAGGAAATTCAGGCATATTTTCTACCACCATAAAGAACTCTTCATCATCTTCTTCCTCAATCTCTATCTCTTCATCTTCATCTGATTCCGTATCTTCAATTTCAATTTCATTTTCAATCTCTACTTCATCCTCAACAATTTCAATTACTTCTGGTGGAGGTGGTGGAGGTGGTGGAGGTTTTACTTCCTGCTTAGTAATTGGAATAATTTCTTCTTCCAAATCATCAAGATTTAATGCTCCTAAATTATAAGCTATTTTTTCATATGTTTTATATTCGAAAGCACCAAGAACTACTAACAAAGCGATAATTAAACCTATTTGTAAAAACAGTCCTTTCTTCCTTTCTAAATCAACTTCTGGATTCTTTTTTGGTTCCATAATATTTTAATTTTACCCTACTAATTCCTGATATGCTGAAGCATCAAGCAATTCATCTAACTCAGTAGCATCTGATATTTTAATTTTAATAATCCAACCTTCTCCATAAGGGTCAGCATTCATTAATTCTGGTTCATCTTCTAGCTTTTCATTAAACGCTAAAACCTCCCCATTTATTGGCATGAATAAATCAGAAACTGTTTTCACCGCCTCCACAGATCCGAAAACTTCTTCTTTTTCTAATTCTTCACCTTCAGTATCTACATCTACAAAAACGATATCTCCTAACTCCCCTTGCGCAAATGATGTAATCCCTACATAGGCAATACCCCCTTCAATTCTCAACCATTCATGGTCCTTTGTATACTTCAATTCTTTTGGAAATTCCATTCAATTATTTTTTTTCAAAAATACATTTTTTTGTTAGCTAACAAAATTATCCGGCCAAGGTAAATCGTAAACTAAATCCTCCATTAGTAATTGCACCAGGAAAAGTTGTTGAAATAAACGGATTGGTAACTACTCTATCATAAAACACCTTAATATTTAACCTTTGATTTAGCACATAATCAGCCGAAAACTTAATACTAATAATCCTTTGCCCCATAGTTATTTGCTCTTCATCTTCAATTACTTTTCTAATAACTGTTTTATTATTTCTTATATTTAGGTCTAATTTCAAATCTAAATCACTCGAAATTTTCTTTCCTCTTCCTCCTGAGAACATTTTAAATTCTACATCTTTTATTCTATAACCCGTACCTACTACATACTCATTACTATTAGTTTCAGTAAGCTGATTGTTTGCAAGTGACAGAGCTAAAACTCTACTTTTCTTTATCTCTACTTTTGTAATTAATGAATTTTTCCATGTCATATCTACCTTAAACAGAGGACTAAATTGCTCATTAATGGTAACTTGTGATATCTCACGAGAAACATGATAACTCATATTATTCATATTCATTTCATCCGTGAATCCATCTATATTATCATCCTTATAATCCAGATTAGTTGTATAAGAGCCCACAGAATAAGTAGAACGATAAGCATGCCCAAAACTAAAAGTCTTAAATCTTTTCTTAATTGCAGGGATCTTAATTAATCCATCATAAGTAATTCTCCAGTTTGGTAAAGGTATAGCTGGAAATGCAGTTAATTTAGAGTTATTAGGATCCTTTCCTCCATAAGCCGCCAAGAAAGCTGGGATCATTACTTCTTGTGAAGTTGCCCCATAACCTCCAATTAAAGTTGGTAGTGTATCCCCAGGATAAGTAATATACTCAGTAGGGTAACCAGTAACAGGATCAATCCCACCGTTAAAATTAGGATTATTGGCTGCCAATTGGCGGGCTATATCAGCTCTATATCCTCTAAACTGACTAAATGTAGAAGATTCATAATCATCATTATCTCTTTTAAATGCTGTACTCCAAGAAATAAATGAGACACTATGGCCTCCTGTTTCCATTGGGCTAAAATGATTAAATTTATCTTGAAAATCATCCCACCTGAAATATTCAGTTTCACTATGAGAAGTTGTTTTATTAGCTGTTAATTCAATTCTAAATTGTTTTATTGGCTCTACTGTACTTCTTAAAGTTAAATTAGTAGAATTATTTGTTTTGTATAAAGTGTTTAAAGTAGAATCTTTAGTGATCCAACCTTGGTTTCCTGCATAATTTCTAATATCCCTTTGGCTTCCAAAAGCAAAAGGCAACCCTGGAGAAAGAGCCGACCAATCTTGTCCTAAAAAGTGAGGTTGATTCAAATAACCTGGAAGAAAAGTACCATTGTTTTCAGAATAATTAAGTGAAATATTTTTCACACTTAACATAAAACGAGTTATGTGTTTTAATACTTCAAATTTATTTTTCTTTTCCTCTTCTGAATCTTCTTTTTTAACTGCATTTCTATTCCTGCTAACTCGCCCCCTATTCCTTCCTCCTTGATTAATCTTCTTAAAATAAGGCACTTTATTATACAGTGTATTCATATTTATTTGCCCATTGTATTGTTTGGTGTTAGAATTCTGTATAGTATGCCCTAACTGCTTTAAAGCAAGAGGTGCAGAAGTCCAATTATAGCTTGAGTTATATCTAGTATTTAAAGAAATAAAATTAAACAGTGGAATTTTATTTAAAGGCACTTGATAATTCAAACTAAAAGTTTGATGATATGATGTTGCTCTACCAAAATCCCAAATATTACTCCAAATAGTATCCATTTTCCCTTTATAGTGAGGGTCATTTTTATCTATTTTCCCTGCTGGCTCATCAATATTTGCTTTTGAATTTACAGCAAAATCAAGCTTAAGTGTACGGGTTAAATCATATTTAAACTCATACATCCTGTTCCATTCAAACATCTTGCTATAAGTAGGCGCTATAGGGTAAGTGTTTCCATAAGAAGATGTTAAACTTCTAAGCTGAGTCTCATTGTAATTTCTATTTACATCAGTTCTAAAAGAGAACGACTTTGGCATAGTATTAAAATTAATATCCTTTATCAATCGGAAGTAAGGCGATTTAGGGAATTTAACTTTAGCAAAGGGTTTAATATTTTTTGGTTGAGTATTAAAATTATAAGTTAATGCGCCTCTATAATTTACAGTTCGGTTTTCTTCAATATTTATATTTCGTATAGACGTTTCATTTTTAGAATAGGAAACTGAGAAATTTTCAATATCATACACCTTTGGTTTCTTAGCTGCTTTTCCTTTCTTATTAGTTTTTGTCTTTCTTACATTTGTAAAATTGATACTCTTACGCTTCACATAGTCCTGAACTATGTGTTTTAAAGAATCCTTCTCAGTTGCATTATCTAATGCTTTTAATGAAGTAGTTAATAATATATCAGGATCAAGCGGATTGTATTGAGGGTTTTTAATTGATTCTGAATGCCCTATATACATTGGAATTTTTACACCAAAATCTTCAGGGAAAAATTTACCTAAATCAAAGGATGATGAAAAATCATATTGATAAGCATTGTACTTTTGGCGTTCATTTACTTTTTTCTCAATACTTCCAAAGCCAACAGTACTCATATTTCCAGAAAGAGTTACATTTCCAAAATCAGCTAAACGAGCAGTTAATCTACTATTGGCTGCCCATCCGCCATATTCATCAAAATCAGTAAGCCTAAGTTCATTTACCCATATTTGCCCACACTTAGGCAAACCATCATCAGCTGAGTTTATACTTACTTTTTTAGGGTTCCTTACCCCAATCATTATCGTTTTTACTTGTGCTAAATTAGGGTTTCCAACAACTGTTACCTTCCCTCCACTTGTATGCTTAATATATGGCAGTCCTACATCAGAACCATTAAAGTTCCTTTCTTGCTTAGCCAATTGGAAAATCTCAAAAGCTATATCTATTTCATTTTCGGTAGGCCAAATATTTTTTGGAGAGTTATCTTTATGCTCTGTAGCTTTTAGCGATATCTCATACTCATAGTAGTTAGCTGTAAAGTCAGTTCCTAAACGAATAAAGCAAGAAAAATCCCCATCATATAGAGCGTTTAACTCTCCTTCTTTTCCTTCTCCTTCAGCATGAACAAACATTTTTATGCGCTTATAAGCCCTCACATCAATATCAGCTGTTTTGTAGGCCGCACGAGAATCTCCATCTTGTAAATCACAAACCTTTAACACTAAGGATTGCTCATTCTTTTGTCTAAGTGAAGTAGTTGTATTATCTACTTCTTGCTCAATTCCAGGAGGTAAAACATAGTTGATTGGCGAACGATTTCCATTTTCTTCAATATTTACTGCAGATACATCAAAATTTGTTTCCCCTTGATCATCTAATGGAATATATTCTCCCGGTTCTGATAGTGAGAAATTATATCTTCTCCATTCCCCTCTTACTAATTCCAGAGTAGCAAAACGACAAACAATTGGCTGATGAAAATCAGTAAATGCCATTCGCATAAAACGAATAGATTTAAAATCTCTTATATTTCCAATTACATTATCTGGCTGATAAACAGGCACCCTAAATTGATACCATTTTATATTTCTTGTAGAACCATTTTCAGTCTTCACAGTAGTTTCTAGCACATCAGAAATATGACTATCCCCAACATCCATTCCTGGGAATAATCTAATCTTATATTGAAAATAACTTTCTGTTTCACTTAAGGTATGATCCCTATTTAAGTCCTCAGTATTCGGCTGTGATGAAGCTGCTGTAGGATAACTTTCAGGAGAATTATCGGTAGTAACGGAATTCCCATCTGTATTATTAAAATTCTTATATCTATCCAATATTAATTCTGATCTGCTATCAAAATCTGACCCTCTAAAATAATGAAAATCATCTGCTGAAGGATCCTTTACTGCATTTTTGTAAGCAGTAGAGTTGGTACCGTGAGCTAATGCTAAAGGTTGAATATAAACTGAATCAAAGAATAATTTCTCATCTGCATTTCTTAACCCATCCATACCCACATCCTGAAATTCACGAGAAGTAGGATCATTATCAAAGGCCTCAACAATAGAAAAATTAGTTGGGACTCTACCCCAAACTGTTGTATCTACATCTTCAACTGTTGCTGAAGTTGGCAATCCATTTTCAAAACTTTTATACCCATCACGCAACACATCCTCAGATATATTACCAAGATGTAAATACATATCTCCTCCTAAATGATTAGATAAGCCATCAAAATCAGTATCAGGGAATCCATCTTCAATATCAAAAGGGTCCATCATCCAGAACTCAACAAATTCAATATTAGCAGCTTCAAAATCATTCGTCTCTAGCTTACGCATTATCCCTCCCCAATTTTCGGAAGGAGATATTAAAGTTCCATCAGCATTTAATCCGTTAACCGTATAATTATTAGACCCCCTTTCAGCAGGATAATATGCCAAATCAAGCACTGCTAAATTTGTGATTTGACTTCCTAAATCTGGATCTTTATTTGGAAAAACTTCTGTTTCCAATACCTCTCGTGCATAATGATAAGATTGCTGAGCTATTGAACTTCCGTTTGCTAAAGCAATGGTTTTATTTACATTTGGTGGAGTAATAGATGTACTTCTAAAAAAGAGAGGGTCAATAGTATACCAAGCTAATTTTGCTCTTTTATACCCCAACATTAAATCATTATTTAATGCGGAATTCATAAAAATATCTTCTTGTTTTTCAGGAATTGAAGCCATACGCCAAGCACCCATATTTTTAATATCTATTGATGTCCTGCTCGACTCAAAATCATCAATATACGAAACCCCTTCCTCACCAACAGCCTTGTGATGGCCAGGAATAAGGTGTGCAAATTCAGCAGTAGCAATTAAGCGAGATTTTGCTTTTGTCTCAATCAAAGGTAACCAATCAACAGCACGAGTCAACCAAGGTGCTTCTGTTTGGTAATTCCCATCTAGTCCCCAAATAGTATTTGATATAGGCTCATCACCAGTATTAATTTTTTGCGTGTATGGGCGCTCAGTTAAATTCAACATAGTAGCTCCAATTAGAAAATCCTTATTAATTTCATAATCAGCATGCAAACCAACTAATGTTTTATTCTGAATACCGAACATGGAGTTGTTTTCTAAGGAAATCTTGATTGGTACACCAGAATTTAAAATTCCTTCATTGATAATTGTAACACGCCCTAACATGTAATCAACTGTGTAATCCTGGTTTTCTGTTAATTTTTGCGACCCTGCAGTAACCGTAACTGATCCTTCCGGAACATTCATAGCATTCAAGCGAATTTCAGCTCCTGATGAAGATTGATAAGTTCCTTTCAGTCTAAACCTATTTAATTCAGGATATTGTTGCGCAACTGTAAGGGTAGAGTCATACAATGCTTGATACACATATTTTTTTGCAAGTGTTGGGTTGTTAATCTTATTGTACAAATGAGAACCAAACGGTTCGCGTACAGGAAAAATGACTCTTCCATTTGAAGCTTTAGCAGTTACCCCTTCTATAAAATCAAATACTCCATCTGACTGAGTATCCATCTGCTGATTTAACCTATCTAAATTTAATACTTTGATTAATGGAATTCCTTCTAGATTTCCTTCTCCTAAATAATTTGTTAATGCCCCAGACTCTTCAGTATTTTCATACACGACATCCATGATAAAACCATCTTTACTCATTTGATAAGCCCCTAAAGCATAGACATTTTTCATCATCAAACCCCAATTAGGAAGTAATGGTGTGAAATTTGTTCCTTTTAATAACTTTACAATTAATGCTTCTGGTGCATTTGGTCCAGTTGAACTTAATTCTCCAACCTGAAAAGTCTTACTCCCTCTAGTGTATTTAAAAGCAACTGCTAAAACCTCATCATTATTAAGTGCTTGATTCAAAGAAATATACCCTAACTGATTATTAATAGTAAACTCTGATTCAGAAAGTTTTCTTGCTCTTTCAAGTTTTTCAAAATCTGTACCATTAGATAGTGAGCTTGATTGTAAAACAGCATTTACTTCATTAATATCTCGGATACCTGAATAGGTTGTTGTAAGTTTACTAAATAAATCATTTGCTTCATTGTTATCAGGAAGTGCATCAGGGCGAAAATTATATATTTGCACCTCTGGATCATTAATATTTCCTTCACCTGTTTCTTCATCATAATATGAAGATGTCTCTCCAATGTCTAAGAATGCAACAATATTTCTTGTGTTTTCAGTTGTACCAGTTTTATTAGTTACCCAAACCTCAACCTTTGTAATATTAATTGCTGAATTAACAAAAGGTAAGTTTGCTAATGCTACATCATAATTATTCTTAAAATAATGTGCTAAAAAGAAGTGCTTATTCGCTTCATACTGGTCTGCATACACATCAAATTCTGAGGTTTGTGCACCTCCACTTACTTCAATTTCAGAAGTTGTGCTTTTCTGCTGAGATAAAATACCTGTAATTGTTGTGCGACCAAACTGGAGTTGAGTTTTAAATCCAAATAAAGATTGACTACCTGTAATTAGAGTCCCATTTAAAGGCAAACTAACATTACCAACTTCTAACTTTTTTATAATTTCATCCTCATAACCTGAATATTCTAACTTCATTTGATTCTCAAAATCAAAAGTACTTTCAGTATTAAAACTTGTTGTAAGTTTTAATTTATCTCCAATTTTACCAATTACATTCATTTGTATTTTCTCTTGAAAATCAAAAGAAGTAGTCTTTCTTTGCTCCTCTGGTAAAGCAGGATTATCTAGTCTATTAATTTTTAACCCAAAAATAAGTTCTGCTGAACCTTGAGGTCGAATATCTACAGCATTACCTCCAAAAATCCTATCAAAAGCCTGCCCAGGAATAAATAGCTTTGGTAAACCTAAAGCTGAAGTCTGATTACCTACTCTCTCTTTTGACCTATCACTCCAATAATTAGCTATAGATTTTTGCATCTTAAACTGCTGATATTCCTGAAAACCGAGCACCCTCCCTTTTTCTACATCTAAACCACCAATTTTATTTTGAATAAGATATTGATTATTTGTTATATCATATTTTACTTGGTTATGAATATTAGGAGGATCATACATAAATACCCCCCTATTTTGATTACCAGAAAAAGGGTAAGCCAAGGCAGTATCAGCAGTAGATTGCGCTCTCAAATTTGTAATTGCAAAAATAATTGCAAAAACAAATACGAATAACTTATGGTTTTTAATGCTTTTCAATTCCTGGTAAAGTAATTACATTTGGCTTAATGCCGTTCTCACTAAATCTTCTACACTTACAATTTCAGGGTTTGATTTTAGAACCTTATCAATCTTACTCTCTGCCCCTTTTTTAGCAAATCCTAAAGCTAGTAATGCAGATAACGCTTCTTCTTTAATTGTATTGTCTATTGCATCAAACAATAAATCAGAGGTTGGCATCCCTTTTGCTACTTTATCTTTTAGGTCAATAATAATTCTTTGAGCTGTTTTCGCACCTATCCCCTTCACACTCTGCACAGCTTTTACATCAGCAGTAGTAATGTGGTGTATGATTTCCTGAGGGGAATAAGTAGATAAAATTACTTGTGCTGTACTTGGTCCAACACCCGATACCGAAATTAGATTTCGGAATAAATGACGCTCACTCTCTTCATAAAACCCAAATAATGTATGAGAATCTTCTTTTACTGAAAGATGAGTAAATAGCCTACATAATTCCCCATCAATTGCCGAAAAAGTTTGCAATGAAATTTTGATTTTATAGCCGATTCCATTACAATCTATCACCACATAAGTTGGTGTTTTTTCAACTAGTTTTCCTTGGATGTGTGTTATCATTTTTTAATTTCTGCGTCAACCACTGACAGGGTTACCATATTAATAATTTCACGAACTGTACAGCCTAACTGCAAAATATGCACTGATTTTTTCATCCCCACTAAAACAGGGCCAATAGAATCCACCTCAGCTACTTCTTGAAGTAATTTATAGGCTAGATTTCCTGACTCAAGATTAGGGAAAATTAAAGCATTTGCACTTTCTTCTGCTAATGGGGAGAAAGGAAATATCCTTTCTGTTTTTTCAGAATCTAGAGCAAAATCAGCTTGTATTTCTCCATCAACTACTAAGTTAGGATGTTCTTTCCTAATAATCTCAGCAGCTTTTGACATTTTTGCAGAAGCATTAGTTCTAGTAGATCCAAAGTTAGAAAATGACAATAATGCCAATCTAGGTTTTATTCTAAATTGCTTAACTGTTTTTGCAATCATTACACTCATTTCAGCAATCTCCTCTGCAGTAGGATTAAGGTTAATAGTAGTATCTGCTAAAAACAATGTTCCTTTTTTTGTTCGCATAATATACATTCCAACTACCTTATTTACACCATCTTCTTTTCCAATAACCTCAAGTGCAGGCTTTATTGTGCTTCTGTAATTTCTAGAAATTCCTGATATCAATGCATCAGCTTCTCCAGTCTCCACCATCATAGAGCCAAAATAATTACGCTCACGCATTAATTTCCTAGCTTCAAATTGTGTTAAACCTTTTCGTTTTCTTTTCTCCCAAAATAAATCACCAAATTCATGGCGCTTTTTTTCTTGAGCAACTTCCTTAGGGTCAATTATACATATATCATCAAACTCAATAGAAAATTCCTCAATTAATGCTTCAATTTTTTTTCTCCTTCCCAATAAAATTGGCTCTGCAATTCCATCATCTTTTACTTGTTGTGCAGCTTTTAATATTTTGTAGTGCTCTGCTTCAGCAAAAACTACTTTTTTAGGATTTCTTTTAGCTCGAGCCGTTAAAGTTCTTATTAATTTATTATCCAACCCTAACCTTTTCTTTAAACTTTCACGGTACTTGTTCCAATCCTTAATTTCTTCTTGTGCTACCCCAGAACGAACTGCAGCCATTGCCACTGCAGGCGCTACAGCAGTAATTAATCTTGGATCTAGAGGTTTTGGAATAATATAATCAGGACCAAAAGCAAGTGTATTATCATCATAAGCCAAGTTAATTTCATCTAAAACTGTTTCCTTTGCTAAATTAGCTATTGCTTTTACAGCAGCTAATTTCATGCTTTCATTAATTTCAGTTGCTCTAACATCCATTGCTCCTCTAAAAATATAAGGGAATCCAAGTACATTATTTACTTGGTTGGGATGATCTGATCTTCCTGTAGCCATAATAATATCATCACGAGATTTCATTGCCTCCTTGTAAGATATTTCTGGATCAGGGTTTGCTAAAGCAAATACAATAGGGCGTTTTGCCATTGACTGGAGCATTTCTTTACTTACAATATTTGCTACAGAAAGACCCAAAAATACATCTGCATTTTTCATTACATCCTCTAGATTATCAACTCGTCTATTGGTTGCAAAAAATAGTTTCTCTCCAGTTAAGCCTTCTCTATTTTGTTTAATAACTCCTTTGCTATCAAGCATTACTAAATTTTCTTTCTTAACTCCTAATGCCAAATATAATTTTGAGCACGACATAGCTGCTGCACCCGCTCCATTCACTACAATTTTAACTTTAGCAATCTCTTTTTTAGCAATCTCTAATGAATTTAACAATGCTGCTGAGGATATAATAGCTGTTCCATGCTGATCATCATGCATTACAGGAATGTCTAATTCTTCTTTTAACCTCCTTTCTATCTCAAAACATTCTGGTGCTTTTATATCTTCAAGATTAATCCCTCCAAAAGTAGGAGAGATTGCTTTCACAGTCTCCACAAATTTATCTACATCATTAGCGTCTACCTCAATGTCAAAAACATCAATATCAGCAAAAATCTTAAACAACAAGCCTTTCCCTTCCATTACAGGTTTTGATGCTTCAGGACCAATATCACCTAGTCCTAATACAGCAGTACCATTAGAAACAACAGCAACCAAATTTCCTTTTGCTGTATATTTATACACATCATTCTTATTTTTTTCTATCTGTATACAAGGCTCTGCTACTCCTGGTGAGTAGGCTAATGACAACTCTCTTTGTGAAGAATGTTGTTTAGTCGGTACTACTTCAATTTTTCCAGGCCTACCTTCAGCATGATATGCTAACGCCTCCTTCTTACTTACTTTCTTTGCCATAAATCTATTCTAACTATAAGTAGGCAAATTTAATGATTTGATTGTATCTAGCACCATAAAAAGGAAAACCCTGCACATAAGCGCAGGGTTTTAAAAATTATATCTAATATTTACTACTTTACAATCAGTTTTTTAATTGAAACAACTTCATCATTTACAAGTAAATTTCCAAAGTAAATTCCTTTAGTCATATCTGTTAAGTCTAACTTTTGAACTCCTTCCTCTGAAAGTACAATGCTCTTCACTTCATTTCCTAAAATATCTATTAATTTAAGAGTAGCTAAACTTCCTTTAAAGTTAAAGTAAACCATTTCACTAGCAGGATTTGGATAAAAATCACCAACTTCATTGAATGCTGCAGTTTCATTAATTGAAGTAGAAGAAGTTCCATTATAAGTAATTGTTACACAAGCACTATCAGTAATGTCAGTATCAGGATAAAAACAATACTCTATTACTCCTTCACCTTCAGTACAAAATGCATTGAAATGTCCAGCAAATTCAGTGCTAGCTTCTTCACTATCAATTGTTGTTGTTGTAGGAGAAATAATTACAGTAGACCCAAAACACTGTCCTCCCCAACAAAAATAATCATCAGCACCTTGAAGCGTACTAATAACATTTTTAGCACAAATAATATTTAAAGACTGGCTAGAAGTATTTCTAACAGTAAGGTGTGATTGTGTATCTATACATGGATCAACAGTAGATACAATATTTTGCCCAGAAATTACTAAACTTTGTGCAGCTACAAAACTAAGCTGTACAAAAACTAATATTAAAAGTATAATTCTCTTCATGTGTATATTTTTTGCAAACATACAACAATATCAATTGATAACCTTTAATTTTGGACACATAAGACAATAAATTTAAATTCCTTGCAGTACTAAAAGTTTTAGTATCTTTGTCAGATTAATCTAACATTTAAAAACAAAATGAAAAAAATTTTACTATCTGTATTTACTTTAGGAATTATTACAGTAAATGCACAAACCTTTGTAAGTATAACTGCTGAAAACAAGAATATTGTATTAGAAGAATTTACTGGAATATATTGCACTTATTGCCCTGACGGTCATTTATTAGCACAACAATTATATGACTCAAACCCTGGAGATGTAGTTTTGATCAATATTCATGAAGGAAGTTATGCTGACCCTAGTGGAAATGATCCTGATTTTAGAACTCCTTTTGGACCTGCAATAACAGGGCAATCAAACCTATCGGGATATCCAGCAGGGACAATTAACAGACATCAATTTGCTACCTCACAGAATGGAGGAACTGCAATGAGTAGAGGAGACTGGGCTACAGCAGGAGGTACAATTCTTTCACAATCATCTCCAGTAAATGTTGCTGCTCAAGCTTCAATTGATATTAGCACTAGATTATTAACAGTAGTAGTAGAGGCATATTACACAGGAAATAGTTCATCTACCACTAATAAATTGAATGTAGCGCTTTTACAAAATAATGTAGAAGGCCCTCAAACTGGAGCTGCTAGTTTTAATCCAACTCAAATACTAGCTAATGGGAATTATAACCATCAGCACATGTTAAGACATCTATTGACTGGACAATGGGGAGAATTAATTTCCACAACAACTTCTGGTAGTTTTTATACGAATACGTATACGTATACTATTCCTAATAATTTAAATGGAATAGCATATGATCTATTCAATTTAGATGTAGCAGTATTCATTGCTGAAGGAAACCAAGAAGTAACTACTGGGGAGATTGCTACAATGAGTCATATCGTACCACCTGGAGTTAATTTAATTGACATGGAAACTAGTAGTAATATGACATTACCAGCTTCTTATTGTGATAATATGATTACTCCTGAAATAACAATTACAAACAATAGCACAACTGCTATTGACACTTTTGAGGTTACATATTCATTAAATGGAGGGGCGCCTATATCACAAATAATTACAACATCATTAGCTGCTGGAGCAAATACAACTATCACTTTTAATGCTATCACAGTTCCTTACGGACAGAATTCCATATCGTATAATGCAAACACAGTTGCAGGAACATCTTTTATTGATAATGTTTCTGGAAATAACAGTTCTAACTCAGGAGCTTTCTACACAATGTCAGCTACAGCATTTGGTACAAATCACACAGAAGGTTTTGAAAACCTACAAATAGGAGCAACTACATTTAATAATGCTATCTTAGAAAACCCTAATGGAGAAAATACTTTTGTTGTTGACAATACAATATCTTCAAGTGTTAGTTGGAATCTTGGCGGATTTGGAAATAGTACAAAGTCTTACCGTTTCAGATTAGGGTCATTTACATCAGGTAATTATGCTTCTATAGTTTATGAAAAAATTGACTTTAGCTCAACTACTAACAATGAAGTTAGATTCTCATATGCTCATGCACAAATGAATTCAAGTAATACAGATAAATTACAAATATTAGTTTCTACTGACTGTGGAATAACTTGGAATATTGCTGGTGAATTATCAGGAAACAACCTAGTAACCGCACCTGCAGATAATACCAACTTCTTCTATCCACAAACTACACAATGGGCAGCTTATAGTGTAGACTTAAGTGCTTATGATGGTAACAGTGAAGTAATGATTGCATTTAAAGCAATCTGTGGTGGCGGAAACAACTTATATATTGATGATATTGAAATTGATGTTGCTCAGACTGCATCTATTAACAACTTCACCTCTAATACAGCTATTTACCCTAACCCTGTAAAAAATGTATTAACAATTGAAGGGACTTATACTTCAGCTACTATATATGATGTATTTGGGAAATTAGTATTAACTACTAATGCTCAAAAAACAATTGATGTTTCAGCTTTGAGTAATGGTGTTTACTTTGTAAATATCATTTCTGAGAATAAATTAACTGTTAAAAAAATTACTGTAGCTAAGTAATTTACAACAACATACACCTTATAAAAAACCCTGATTCTAGTCAGGGTTTTTTATTGCACTATAAATCAGATATTATTCCTAAATTAGCCAACCATAAAATACAATTAAAATGAAAAAACTATTTTCAACTATAACTGCAATCGCACTATTTTCAACCTTAAGCATTGCACAAAACAGAACATTGCCATCAGTAAATGTGAAAACACTTGATGGAGGAAACATGAACATTACAGCATTAGAAAATGACGGAAACCCAATCGTAATTAGCTTTTGGGCAACATGGTGTAAACCTTGCAAGAAAGAGCTTAATAATATCTCAGAAGTTTATGAAGACTGGCAAGATGAAACGGGAGTGAAGTTAGTCGCTATTTCAATTGATGATACAAGATCAATGAAAAAAGTAATGCCTTATGTTAATGCTTCCGATTGGGATTATGAAGTTTATTTAGATCCAAATGGAGATTTAAAAAGAGCAATGGGAGTATCTACGGTTCCTCATACTTTTTTACTTAATGATAAAAATGAAATAGTTTGGCAACATAAAGGCTATGTTGATGGAGATGAAGATGAACTCTTAGAACAAATTGAAAAATTTTCAAAATAATTTATGAAAAAAATTGCAATTTTATTTACAACTGTTAGCATTTCATTTTTAGGGTTTTCTCAAGAAAATAGTGCTGGAGAAATTCATGGTGATTTTGATTTAAATCTACAATCTTACCAAGAAGACTTACAAATTGGAGCAGAGGCTGTTGATGAAGTTATTCTTAATAATGCCTACTTAAATTTAACCTATACTAAGGGGGATTTTGCAACAGGTTTGCGCTATGAAAGTTACTTAAATTCCTTAGCGGATTACGATCCTGAATTTAAAGGAAATGGAATACCTTATAGATATGCAACTTACAGTATTGATGGCTTAGAAGTTACTGTCGGTAATTATTACGAGCAACTTGGTAGTGGGTTAATCTTTAGAAGCTATGAAGAAAAAGGTTTAGGAATTGATAATGCTATGGATGGAGTAAAGTTAAAATACAGTCCTCTACAAGGAATGTATTTAAAAACATTTATTGGGAAAAGTAGAACACATTTCACTTATTCTGATGGAATCTTTAGAGGATTAGATGGAGAGCTTAATATCAATGAATTATTAAACTCAGAAGCAAAAACTAAAGCTATTATTGGAGGGAGTTTTGTTAGTAGATACCAAGAACGAACTGGAATTGTGTTTAAGATGCCTCAAAATGTAAGTGCTTATGCAGGAAGATTAGATGTAAGTAATGGAGGATGGAATTATTATGGGGAATATGCTTACAAAATAAATGACCCTGCAAATATAGGTTCTAAATCAAAAGTAAATTATGCTAGTGGAAATGCTATTACACAAAGTATTACTTTCTCAAAAAGAGGATTTGGTTTTTCTGCTGAAATGCATAGAACAGATAACATGACTTTTGCATCCGACAGAGAAAAACAAACTGAAAAAGCATATTTAATTAATTACATTCCAACTTTAAGTAAACCACATGCTTATTCACTTTTAGCGCTTTACCCTTGTGCAACTCAAGCAGATGGAGAGTTTGGAATGCAATTTGATGTATTTTATAAAATAAAAAAAGGAAGTTTATTAGGCGGAAAATACGGAACAAAATTAATCTTTAATTACTCTAGAATTAATGGACTAAACAATGGAAATTCAATCTTAAATGACCAATTATATCATTCTCCAATACTAATTAGCATAAAAAGAGAAGAATTGTACTTCAGTGATTTTAATTTAGAAATTAATAAAAAGATCAATAAGAAAATAAAAGCAAATTTTGTAATTGCTAATCAAACATATAATAAAGATTTTCTTGAAGGAAAACCAACAGGAGATTACGGTGTACTTAACTCTACTATATTGATTGCTGATGTAAGTTATAAAATCAAAAAAGGGCATTCTATAAGAATAGAATTACAAAAATTAAATTCAAAACAATTAGAACATGCTAAAAAATTAGCAGAAGGAGATTGGAACATGGGGCTTTTAGAATATACTGTTTCTCCTAATTGGTTTTTTGCAGTACAGGACATGTATAATTGGGGGAATGAAGATATTAGCAAACAATTACATTATGTAAATATAAATGCAGGATTTATAAAAGGTACTAACCGATTTTCAGTTGGTTACGGTAAAAAAAGAGAGGGAATCTTTTGTGTTGGGGGAGTTTGCAAAACTGTTCCATCATCAAACGGATTTAATTTAAGTATATCATCAAGTTTTTAAAAATATGAAAAAATACATTACATTATTAAGCATACTTTTCACAATAACAGCTTGTGATAAAATTGAAGGGCCTTATATATCAGGTGGAGAGTCTTATGTAAACCCATATAAAAAAGTTTTAATTGAAGATTTTACTGGACATTTGTGTCCTAATTGCCCTGATGCTGCAAGAGAGTTAGATGCAATTCATGATATCTATGGAGATCAAATCATAGGAATGGCAATTCATGTAAGTAAATCATTCGGAAGGCCTTACCCCGCTAGTCAGGCACCAAAGTTTCAATATGATTTCAGAACAAATTGGGGTGATGAATGGGATGAGTTTTATGAGATTTCTGCTGCTGGACTACCTAGAGGAATGGTTAACAGAATAGGAGTGCCAGATGAAAGTCATAAATTAGGAAAAGATGAATGGGTAGGTACGGTTGCTAGTGAATTACAAAAAGAAGTCAACTTTATTATTTCAATTAAAGGCAATACTAATTCAATAACTGTTTCATCTACATTAGAGAATGATATAGCCAACAATTTCAAATTAGTCGTTTGCTTAACTGAAAGTGATATTGTAAACTGGCAAAAAGATGGACAGGATAATATTGACGAATACGAACATAATCATGTTTTAAGAACGGTAATTTCTGATGCCTCTTTATCTAGTTCTTCTTCTTTTGAAAAAGGGGAAGTTATCGAAAGTAGTTTTGATATTAATCTAGCTGAACTTGAGCAATACAATATTGACTACTCAACTAATGAAGCAGAATTAGGAAATGGAAATGCGGGAGGATGGAATATTGAGAACATGTCAGTAATTGCTTATATTTACGACAATACTACAAAAGAGATAGTGCAAGTTGAAGAAGCACATTTAATGAACAAATAAACCATATCAATTATGAAAAAAAATCTATTTACACTTTTAGCAGCCTTTATTGGGTTTACATCCTTTGGGCAATCAACAGGCCAGATTACAAGCATTCTTGCTGATGACATAACACAAGGAGAACAAATTATTGAAGCTTACTTTACTCCAATGGCAGAAAGCTTTGGAGCGAGTTTAAATAATGGTTGGTACAATACCGCAAAGCCACATAGTTTAGGTGGGTTTGATTTAACTTTTACTTTAAATACCGTTATTATACCAAATACTGCAAAAGCCTTCAATATCAAAGAAGCAGGAGGAGATGTATTTACTTCTACTGAAGATGAAGCTGCTACTATTTTTGGAAGTTCTAACACAACTGAAATGATTTATGACATTGGGGCTGGAGTTAACAACCCTAAATTTGACATGCCAGGAGGGTTTAAAACTCCTGCATTACCTTTGCCTATGATGCAGGCTGGTATTGGTTTAATTAAAAAAACTGCTATTGATGTGAGATTTATGCCTATGATGAATGTTGGAAAAAATATAAATGTAAATCTATTTGGGATTGGCTTAAAACATGATTTATTACAATGGATTCCTGTAGTTGGAGATGCAATTCCTATGAGTTTATCTATTCAAGGAGGATATACTACATTGAATACTGAACTAAAAATAGCAGACCAAAAAGTTGCTCTAAAAACTAAAGCAACTACAATAAATCTTGTTGCATCAAGAAAAATATTGATGGTTACGGGTTATGCTGGAGTAGGATACAATTCAACTAAAACAACTTTTTCTGCTGATGCTAATTTTGATTTAGGAGGCGTTAAGTTTGAGGAAGAAGTAGCAATGGATTTTACAAGCAATAATAACCTTAGAGCAAATATTGGATTAAGGCTTAATATTACTCTTTTAACCATACAAGCAGATTATACTTTTGCTGAGTACCCAACAGCTACTTTAGGTCTCGGTGTTAGCTTAAGATAGCATGAGAATCTTTCTTTACATTCTTCTTTGTGTTGTTTCTATCAATATTCATGCACAAAATTTTGGAGGAGGATTAATTTTAGGATTAAGCACTTCACAAGTTTCAGGAGATCATCTTGGAGGATTTAATAAAGCAGGATTGCTAGTTGGTGGTTTTGTTAATTTACAACTCAGTAATACTCTAAAAGGTCAAATGGAAATGACTTTTATTCAAAAAGGGAGCAATAACCCTAAAATGAATGAAAATGGGTTTACCGATATTAATTTATCCTATGTTGAAGTGCCTTTACTTTTAAAATATCAACAAAGCAGTACAATAACTGTTGAAGGAGGGATTGAAACTGCTTTTCTAATTTCCTCTTCTGACAATGATATTTACGGTCAGCTTTCTAGCAATAAAACAAGAGAATTCAACACAACAGACATTGGTGTTTTTATAGGTGTTGATTATTCTATTAACCCCCGATTAGTATTAAATAGTCGTATTAGTAATTCTATTTTACCAATAAGATCTCATGCATCAGGGAGTACTTTTCAACTTAATAAAGGGCAATACAATTCTGTATTGAGCTTTGCACTTCATTATCATTTATAAATGAATAAGAAACACAAAATAATAGTTGCTGTAACTGGCGCAAGTGGCGCAATATATGCCAAAGTACTTTTTGATAAATTAGTTCAACTAAAAGAGCAAATAGAAGAAGTTGCTGTGCTGATGAGTGATAACGCAAAATATGTTTGGGAAACTGAATTAGAAAATACAGACTACAACAATTACCCATTTACATTTTATGATAAAATGGATTTTATGGCTCCTTTTGCAAGTGGTTCAGCAAATTTTGGGACTATGATTATTTGCCCAAGTTCAGTGGGAACTATGGGGAGAATTGCAGCAGGAATTAGCAATGACTTAACAACTAGAGCGGCTGATGTAATTCTAAAAGAAAGAAGAAAATTGATAATTGTTGCAAGAGAAACCCCACTAAGTTTGATTCATATCAATAATATGAAAACAATTACTGAGGCGGGAGGAATCATTTGTCCAGCAACTCCATCATTTTACAGCAAACCTCAAAATTTTGAAGCCTTAGCTGCTACTGTAATTGATCGAGTAGTAACACTCGGTGGTATAGAAAACAATTCATATAGTTGGGGTACAAAACAATAAATTGCTGAACTTTGGGTTATTGTAATTGAAAAGAATAAAAACCTATGTTAGAATTCAGTAAAAAGATACTTCAAAAAGTAAGTTTTGATCAAAATTTATTCAGAAAAGAATTACAAAAAAGTGCAAGATGGATTGGCAAAAATGAAATAATTACCTTAAAAGTTTGGGCACTTACCTCCTTTGCTCAATACAAAGACACAATACTAGAGGTTTTTGATCAAATTTCTTAAAATAAATTTCCTTGGTCAGCAGATTTTGTTTTTCCTAAATGTTTAAAAGCTAAATCAGTTGCTTGCCTTCCTCTTGAAGTTCGCATTAAATAACCTTCCATAATAAGGAAAGGTTCATACACTTCTTCAATCGTTCCCGCCTGCTCACCCACTGCAGTAGCAATAGTAGTAAGCCCCACAGGACCTCCTTTAAATTTATCAATAATAGTTGATAATATTCTATTATCCATTTCGTCCAAACCATGCTCATCAACATTAAGTGCAGTTAAAGAATATTGGGTAATTTTTTTATCAATATTTCCATCTCCTTTTATCTGAGCAAAATCACGAACACGCCTCAATAAAGCATTTGCAATCCTTGGTGTACCTCTACTTCTTCCCGCAATTTCAGCTGCCGCATCCTTTGCAATACTTACATCCAAAATAGAAGAAGAACGATTTACAATTTTAGAAAGTAAATCTAATTTATAATATTCCAAACGAGCATTAATCCCAAAACGAGCCCTCAATGGTGCAGTTAATAATCCTGAACGAGTAGTTGCTCCAATTAATGTAAAAGGATTTATTTTAATTTGAACCGAACGCGCATTTGGCCCTGATTCTATCATAATATCAATTTGATAATCCTCCATTGCAGAATACAAATACTCCTCAACAATAGGATTTAACCTATGGATTTCATCAATAAATAACACATCTCTTTCTTCCAGATTGGTAAGCAAACCTGCTAAATCGCCTGGTTTATCCAAAACAGGACCAGAAGTAGTTTTGATATTAACACCTAACTCATTGGCAATAATATTGGCTAAAGTAGTTTTTCCAAGCCCAGGAGGGCCGTGTAACAATACATGATCCAAAGCCTCTTCTCTTTGAGAAGCAGCCTGAATAAATACTTCAAGATTATCTACAATTTTTTCTTGCCCCTCAAAATCTTCAAATAGTTTAGGACGCAATACTTGCTCTATCGCCAACTCCTGTTCAGAGAAAGCTTCATTATCAGGGTTTAGATTTTCATTCATGCTAGCAGCAAATGTAAACAATAATTGATAAAAAAAGGGTCAGCAATACTGACCCTTGAATTTTATATTAACAAACCTAAATCTTAGGTATGTAAGTGTTTACTCTCATCTAAGAAAGGATGATTCTTAGTTTCTAATGGTTCTTTTGTTAAAGCATTTAAAACTAAGTATATTAACAAACCTCCAAATCCTAATCCAATTCCAACCTCAGTAAATCCAATATGACCATGTGTACCTAAAGTACCAGGAGTTACCAATAAATAAGAATTTAACCAGTGACCCAATAGAATGATACAACCTACAAAAATTAATCTTCCATTGTTTCTTTTTGCATCTCTACTCATCAATAGAATAATAGGAGCAATAAAGTTAATAATCATACTGAACCAGAATAAGAACTTATAATTTTCAACTTCTAATCTAGCAGTAAAGTAAGTTACTTCCTCAGGGATATTAGCATACCAAATCAACATAAATTGTGAGAACCAAATATATGTCCATACCAATGAAAAGGCAAAAATCCATTTTCCTAAATCATGAATATGATTTTCATTCACATCCTGCAAATGTCCTTTCCTTTTTAGATAAAGGGTAAATAATAAAACAGTAGTAAAACCAATTGCACACCATTCAGCAAATATATACCATCCAAAAATAGTTGAGAACCAGTGTGTATCAATTGACATAATCCAATCCCAAGAAGCCATTGCAGAAGTTACCGCAAAAAATACCATAAACCATGCTGAAGTACTTACCCCTCTAAAGTGAATAGCTGTACCTCCTTCTTTATCTTCTAATACTGATAAAGCTCTTAATTTCTTAGCAAAATAATTCCATCCTAATAAGTAAATTATTGTTCTGATGATGAAGAAACTTGCATTTAAGTAAGCTTCTTTACCTGCAATAATTGCATCATAGTCTTTATGACCAACAGTCATAATACCTTCATGTAACCAGTGGTAAATATGATTCCAGTGCATAATACTTGCCACCATGATGAATAGCATAATTAAACTAAATACTGGTAATGCTGCCATAATTGCTTCTGGCACCCTTTTCAGTACGATTGACCAACCTGCTTCAGCTACATATTGTAAGGCAACAAAAAACACACCAAATACTGCAATACCTATATAAAAATAAGTGTTGAACAATAATGCTGGCCAAGCTCCATGAGGATTTGAAACAAATCCAAAAATTAATGCAATTAACCCAATAGCCATTAATGCCATTGTAAAATTCTTTGCTTTTTTATCTATTGTAAACATTGTTTATCTATTTTTTATTTACCTAAATTCTGTAATTCTTCCTGAACATAAAGAGTAATTTTCCATCTTTCATCTTCATTAATTTGTGTAGCATGAGGCCCCATAGCATTCAATCCATAAGTAATAGCATGGAAGATATGTCCTGCCTTTAGCTCGTTCATAGGAACGCCTGGTCTTCTATTCAATTTTGCATCATTATAATGAGGTACTGCAGAATAAATTGCATGAGTAATAGTTCCATCACCAGCACCAGTTGCACCATGACAATGCTCACAGAACATTCCGTAAAGCGCTTTACCATCTGCTAGGTTTTTCTCATTATTTTCAAATGGATTAACAGCCGAATTTCCTGCTGCTAAATACCCATCTAAAGTTCCTTCATAGTTAAATGTAGAAAGGTGTCCTCTAGCAACTGTACCTTCAACAGGCTGTAAAGCATTCATACCAGTAATTATATTTTCACCATAAGTTTCCAAAGACGGTGAGCGGTACATATTAGGCATAAATTCATATCCAGGATCAGAATCTCCTCCACAAGAAGACAAGAATACAACTCCTGAAATAAAGGCTAATTGTAAAAGTAATTTATTCATAATTATGCGTCTTTTTCGTTAATTTCAGTAGCTCCAGTTTTTGTAAGCATTGCTTTTACATCTGCTACATTTCCTTCCACTTCTATCTCCATTAAAAATTTATCATCTGTAGTTCTTGCATCAGGACTATCAGAAACTCCACCTGGGTACAATCCATTTCTTATCAAATAAGTAATTGACATAAGGTGAGCTGCAAAAAGCACTGTACATTCGAACATAATAGGAATAAATGCTGGCATATTATGATAGAAAGTAAAGTTTGGTTTACCACCAATATTCTGTGGCCAATCAATAATCATTATATTATAAATCATTAAAGCAGCTAATGAAAGCCCAATGCAACCATAAATAAAAGCAGTAATTGCCATTCTAGTTTCTTTTAAGCCTAAAGCTTTGTCTAAACCGTGTACAGGGAAAGGAGAATAAACTTCCTTTATCTCAATTTTATTCGCGCGAATTTCTTTTACTGCAGCCAATAAAACTAGCTCACAATCAAAAATTCCGTATAGTGTATTTTTACTCATTATTTCTTGTTTTTATATTCTGAACCTGAAGATTTAACAATTGATTTTAACTCTGCCTGTGCAATTACAGGGAAAGTTCTTGCATATAAAAGGAACAACACAAAGAAGAAACCAATCGTTCCTAAATAAATTCCTATATCAATAAATGAAGGAGAGAACATTGTCCATGATGAAGGTAAGAAATCTCTATGCAGAGAAGTTACAATAATCACAAAACGCTCAAACCACATTCCAATATTTACAAAAATTGATAAGATGAATGTTGCTACAAAGCTCTTTCTTATTGAACTGAACCAATATAATTGAGGAGTTAATACATTACAAGTCATCATAATTGCATAAGCCCACCAGTAAGGACCAGTTGCTCTATTTAAGAAAGCATATTGCTCAAACTCAACACCAGAATACCATGACATGAAAAGCTCAGTTATATAAGCTGTACCTACCAAAGAACCTGTAAGTAAGATAATAATATTCATGTACTCAATATGCTTAATAGTAATATAAGCTTCCATGTTTACTACTTTCCTCATGATGATAAGCAAAGTTTCCACCATTGCGAAACCTGAGAACAATGCACCCAATACAAAGTAAGGAGGGAAAATTGTTGTATGCCATCCTGGAATAACAGAAGTAGCAAAATCCATAGATACAATAGAGTGTACCGAGAATACAAGGGGTGTAGCTAAACCAGCTAACACTAAAGAAACTTCTTCAAATCTTTGCCAATGTTTTGCTTTACCACTCCAACCAAATGAAAGGAAAGAATATAATTGCTTTTTCATTGGTGCAGTTTTTGCACTCATTCTATCTCTTAACATTGCAAAATCAGGAATTAAACCAATGTACCAGAATACTACCGATACAGAAAAGTAAGTTGAAATTGCAAATACATCCCAAAGTAAAGGAGAGTTAAAGTTTACCCAAAGGGAACCAAACTGATTCGGAATAGGAAATACATAATACGCTAACCAAGGACGACCCATGTGAATTAATGGGAAAAGTGCAGCCTGAGCTACACCAAAAATTGTCATTGCCTCAGCTGAACGGTTAATTGACATTCTCCATTTTTGACGGAATAATAAAAGTACTGCCGATATTAATGTACCAGCATGACCAATACCAATCCACCAAACAAAATTGGTAATATCCCAAGCCCAGTTGACAGTTTTATTAAGCCCCCAAGCACCAATACCAGTACCTATTGTATAGGCCATACACAGTACACCCCAAATAAACAACACTAATGATAGTGAGAATAATATCCACCAATATTTATTAGCCTTACCTTCAACAGGCTTTGCAATATCTTTTGTTATATCATGGAAAGATTTATTTCCAAGAATTAACGGATCTCTAATTTCTGCTTCTTTTTGCATATCTATATATTAAGCTTTATTTCTAATTTTTGTTTGATAGAATACTGAAGGATCAGTATTTAAATGTTCTAATAAGGCATAAGACCTCTCATCTTTCTTAAGTGCCTGTACTTGATGTGTATTGTCATTTACATCACCAAATACAATTGCGTTAGTAGGGCAAGCTGATGAACAAGCCGTTTGAGCATCTTTATCAGCAACTCTAGTTCCTGATTTTTTAGCATCCAACTTAATTTCTTGGATTTTTTGGATACACATAGAACATTTTTCAATAACTCCTCTTGATCGAACAACAACATCAGGGTTCAATACCATTTTACCATGGTCATCATTCATGTTGAAATCAAACTTATCGTTATCAGAATATTGGAACCAATTAAATCTTCTAACTTTATAAGGACAGTTATTTGCACAGTATCTTGTACCTACACATCTGTTATAAGCCATGTGATTTTGCCCTTCAGCACCATGTGATGTTGCTGCAACAGGACAAACTGTCTCACAAGGAGCGTGATTACAATGTTGACACATTACAGGCTGGAATACTGTTTCAGGATTCTCAGATGGGTCTTCCATTTCAGCATACATAGTAATAGCAGATATCTTTTCTTCAGCTGATCTTTCTTTCGTCATATCAGAAGAAAAATATCGATCAATACGCAACCAGTGCATATCTCTAGATTTTCTTACTTCTTCTTTCCCAACAACAGGCACATTATTTTCAGCATGACAAGAAACAACACAAGCTGAACAACCAATACAAGAAGTTAAGTCAATTGACATATTCCAGAAATGCCCAGTTGAATGATCAAACTCATCCCATAGAGTTACCTCAGAAGCAGGTTTAAATCCATCATGAGTAGCATAAGTTACTTGTTTATTGCCAGCATTAGGGTTTTTAATAAAGTCTTCTAAAGTAGTTTCTTTTACTATGTCTCTACCCATCATAGTATGATGTAATTGTGTTGCAGCAAATTCATATTCACCTTCAACAACCTCAATAGTAGCTATTCCATTTCCTAATGCAAATGCATTAAAACCAATATCATTACCACATTTTCCAGCAGCAGTTCTACCATAACCAACAGCCATTGCAACAGTACCAATAGCTTGCCCTGGCTGAATCATAACTGGTACATTGTTAAATATAGTTCCGTTTACAGTAAGGGTTACCATGTTACCATTTAATCCCCCATTAGAAACATTCCAATTTTTAATTCCTAGATCACGAGCTGTAGAAGCTGACATAGTTAAGTAATTATCCCAACATGCTCTTGAAAGAGGATCAGGCAACTCTTGTAACCAAGGGTTGTTAGATTGAGTTCCATCTCCCATTGAGATTTTTTCAGTCATTTCAAACTCAATTCCATCTGCTTTAGCTAAACTAAATGAAGGAACAGGAGCAGCAAAAGAACGTACAGTTGGAGCAGCTTGATTTTGTGTAAAATAACCATCATGTACAGATTTATTCCAATCAATAGATGAATATGTATTTTGCAAATATGTATGGTAATCTGATTTCCCCATCCAAGTCATTAAACTTTCTTGGAATTGACGACCATTAAATAAAGGAGAAATTGTTGGTTGTATTAAAGTATAGACTCCATTAGACGGGTTTGCATCTCCCCAACTTTCTAAATTATGATTATCAGGACAAGCATACATCATTTTTGCAGCCGACTCATCATTATATAAAGAAGTAGCAATCGTTAATTCTACTTTTGCTAATCCTGTATTATAAGCAGCAGAATTTTGTAAAGTATAACTTGGGTTTACATTATTAGTAATCAATGCTGTAATATTTCCTGCATTCATTTCACTAATAAGTGTAGCAACATCAGTATCATTTCCTTGTTTTAAGTATGAAGGATTAGATAAAGATAATGTGTTTTCGTAATTTCCTAATTTGTTGTTAATTGCATTTACTAAAGTTTGAACTTGAGCATCATTGCTATTACAAACAACAATTGATTTACCAGCATTGTTAGCTAAGTCATTCGCCATTTTAGCAATTCTGCTATCAGCAGTACCACCACTTAATGCGCTATATAAGTTGGATAATAAACCTGCTTGTTCAGATGGCTTAATCTGTGTTCTATCATCAGCATTAGAACCTGTAAGACTTAAAGAAGATTCTACTTGGTAATGCTTAGCCATTGTTCCGTTCTTAGGATTACGAGCGGTAACATATTGTTTAGCATAGTCAGCATTTAGCCAGTTTCCTAAAAAGTCAGCCCCAAAAGAAACGATAACATTTGCTTTATCAAAATTATAAGTTGGTAATGCTCTTACTCCAAATGAAGCTTCATTAGCATCCAACATTCCACTGTAAGAAACAGCATCCATTTGCACATGCATTACATTACCGTAAGCAGCAGAAAAATCAGCAATTAATTGTTTAGTAGAAGGACTTAATATTGTAGAAGATAAAATAGCAATTTTACCACCATTATCTTTTATCTCATTTAATTTTGCAATAATCTCAGCATCAGCAGTAATCCAATCCGTATCCACACCCTCTTTCATTGGGTTTTTCAACCTTGAAGAATCGTATAATGAAAGAACAGACGCTTGAATTCTTGCGTTAGTTGCTGATTTGTTTGAATCAATTTTGATAGGACGACCCTCTCTCGTTTTTACTAAAACAGATGCGTAATCGTGCCCGTCATACATAGTAGTTGCATAGTAGTTAGCAACACCAGGAGTAACTTCCTCTGGCTTTATTACATAAGGGATTGCTTTGTTAACAGGAGCTTCACAAGCTGCTAAAGTTGCTGCAGCAGTACTAAATCCTAAAAACTTTAAGAAATCTCTTCTTGATGTAGAAGTAGAAGATAATTCTTTATCTCCTAAAAATTCATCAACAGGAATTTCTTCAACAAATTCATTTTGTTTTAGCTTGTCAACTAACGGATTGTCATTTAGCTCAGCTAAACCTTTCCAATATTTTTTTGCTTTTGTCATTTTATATAGAAATTAAAATCTAAATCTTTTATTAATAATGGCACTTACCACATTCCAAACCACCAATCTTGTCAACAGTGATTTTTTCACCTGCATACTTTTCCTTCATTTTTTCGTGCATGCTTGTGTAATAGTCATTTCCTTCCATCTTTACTTCAGTTTCTCTATGACACTCAATACACCAGCCCATAGTTAATTCTGATTCTTGTTTCACCACATCCATCTCCTCAATAGCACCATGACATTCTTGACATTCCAACTGACCAACAGTAACGTGTTGAGAGTGATTAAAATAAGCTAAATCAGGCAAGTTATGAATCTTAACCCACTCAATTGGTTTTTGTTCATACCCTTCAATATAAGTTCTTGTTTCAGGGTCATAACCAATAGCATCATAAATCTTTTGGATTTCAGTAGTGCCAGTTGTAGTTCCTGAAACAATACTAGCATGACAATTCATGCAAACATTTGCAGAAGGTATTGCTGAATGTTTTGATGTACGAGCTGATGTATGACAGTAATTACAATCGATACTATTGTCACCAGCATGAATTTTGTGTGAGAAAGCAATCGGTTGGACTGGTTGATAGTTGGTAGTTACACCAACTCCCATCATAGCATCAAAAGCAAACTTTAACATTACAATCATAATGAATAAACCAACAAATAATTTGTTGATATTATTAGCTAAGAATAATTGTGTTTGATTTTTTAAAGACTCAGAAACTGTTTCTGTTTCTTGCCCTAAACTTTCTTTTAAACTATTTTTCACTGATGTTAAAATGAATACTAGCGTCAGTAAAACTAAAGCGAAAATCATCATTTTTGTTGAATCTTTCATCCCCTCTTTTGCAATAATTTCATTAACCTCTAAAACAGCAACCTCTTCAATAGGTGGGCTTTGCAAGTAAGAATACAAAGCCTCATATTCTTCATCAGAAAAATAGAAATTAGTCATTACTGATTTATTGTATTCTTCAAAGATTGCAATTGCATCAGCATCACCAGAAGCAATAAGTTCTGACGAACTATTAATCCATTTTTTTAACCAATCTTTTGTTCTTTTTTCAGTTATCCCTTGCAAATCAGGACCTACCAATCTACCTCCACCAATCATATGACAAGCTGTACAGTTTGCTTTATAAATTTGCGCACCATCAGGCTGAGCAGAAGTTTGGAATGAGAAAGTGAATACAACTGCTAGAAGTAAAATGCAGCTTTTAAAGTTATTAATTCGAATCATGTTAAATATATCTTCAATTTTAGGTTGCAAATTTATATTTTTCAACCTTTAGAAACATATTGAACAGTAACAATTCTACTAATTTATATTTATTCTAAATAGATAAGAATACACTAGAGAAAAACAAAGAAAATAAAAAGTAAATTATAAGGATGAGATTTCAATAACCTCTTTAACTTCAGGAACGGCACGCTTTACCGCAACCTCAACACCATTTTTTAGTGTCATCATGCTGATATTACAAGTGCCACAAGCACCCACTAATTTTACTTTAACCACCCACTGGTCAGTAAGCTCAATAAAATTAATATCACCCCCATCAGCCTCTAAGAAAGGACGGATTTCCTGCAAGGCCGCTTCAATTTTATCAATAATAGTTTTATCTGTAATAATTCCCATTGTATTTTATTTAGTTGAACACCCTTTTGAGTTCGTTAATTCCACTGCTTTTGTTGGCGCTAAAGTAGTATTTCTTTTTTCAATAGCCGCCACTACATTCTTTGCCATATTCAAGAGTTCAATTGCAATAGGAGTAGCGCCTTGCAATACGGCTGGCCTACCTGCATCAGCAGCTTCACGAACCGACTGTACAATAGGGATTTCAGCCAACAAATCAATACCAATTTGTTCCGCTAATCCTTTTGCCCCTTCTTTTCCAAAGATATAATATTTATTATTTGGCAATTCCTCAGGAGTGAAATAGGCCATGTTTTCCACCATCCCCAAAACAGGAACATCAATGCTGTCCATACGGAACATATTTACTCCTTTTTTAGCATCAGCCAAAGCGATATTTTGAGGCGTACTTACTACCACAGCACCCGTTAAAGGAATAGATTGCACAAGCGACAAATGAATATCACCTGTACCTGGAGGAAGATCCACCACCAAGTAATCTAACTCACCCCAATGGGTATCCCATAATAATTGATTTAATGCTTTGGAAGCCATAGGCCCTCTCCAAACTACTGCCTGCTGACTTTGTGCAAAAAAGCCAATGGAAAGCAACTTTACTCCATAACTTTCTAAGGGTTTAATTTTTGATTTTCCATCTACATTAACAGTACTAGGAGTAGCTCCTTCCAAACCAAACATGATGTGCATTGATGGCCCGTAAATATCGGCATCAATAACACCTACTTTATAGCCAAGATCAGACAAACCAACTGCCAAATTTGCTGCAATAGTTGATTTACCAACACCTCCTTTACCAGATGAAACCGCAACAATATTTTTAACTCC
>TARA_B110000008_G_scaffold213186_1_pt1 | contig 70595 bp, 64 predicted proteins | sample TARA_B110000008 | Tara Oceans TARA_B110000008 (sample SAMEA4396496) | marine metagenome | biome: Westerlies Biome; feature: [DCM] deep chlorophyll maximum layer (ENVO:01000326); material: water (ENVO:00002006), including particulate matter (ENVO:01000060) such as... | depth 40 m
AATTAAAAGAGGTAGCTATATAGCTACCTCTTTTGTGTAGGTATTATTTTCTAATTCCTAATTCTTTAATAATTGCACGATATCTAGTGATATCTTTCTTTTTTAAGTAGTCTAAAAGACTTCTTCGCTTTCCAACCATCTTCACTAAAGAACGCTCTGTATTAAAATCTTTACGATTTTGTTTTAAGTGTCCAGTTAGGTGATTAATTCTGTGCGTAAATAATGCAATTTGTCCTTCTGCCGATCCAGTATTAGTTTTACTACTACCGTGTTTTTCGAAGATTGTTTCTTTTACTTCTTTTGTTAAATACATGCCAATATTATTTAAATGATTTTTATGTACATCAATGATTTTTTCATTGAAGTCGCAAATGTACAATTATTTTATATGCTAACCTATATATTTTACACTGATATAAAATAGAGGTTATTTAGGGTAAGGCGTTATAATTGAGAATATTGTAATGATAAATTATACACTAATTTTTTACGATCTTATAGGTTGATTTTGAATTAAATCTATGTATAAGTTGATTTGTTTTTTTAATTCTTTTCTTTCGTAGATTCCATCAAGAAATCCGTGTTCTAAAACAAATTCTGATCGTTGAAACCCTTCTGGTAAATCTTTTCCAGTAGTATCTCTTACAACTCGAGGTCCAGCAAATGCTATTAAAGCATTAGGTTCTGCAATATTTATATCACCTAGCATTGCAAAAGATGCGGTAGTCCCTCCTGTTGTTGGGTCTGTACATAATGAAATATAAGGGATTTTTGCTTCTGCAAGTTCTGCTAATTTCGCTGAAGTTTTTACTAGCTGCATCAAAGATAATGAAGCCTCCATCATTCGTGCTCCTCCTGATTTTGAAACCATCAAGAAAGGGAGCTTATTTTTAATTGAATATGTAATTGCTCTGGAGATTTTTTCTCCAACTACACTTCCCATAGAACCTCCAATAAAAGAGAAGTCCATAGCTGCGATTACAATATTTTTCCCAAGAGATTTTCCCACAGCAGTTCTAACTGCATCATTTAAGTTTGTTTTTTCTTGAGCAGCTTTTAATCGATCTGTATATTTTTTTGTATCCTCAAACTTGAGAGGGTCTTTGGCAGTAATTTTAGTATTTAATTCCTTGAATTTATTATCATCAAAAAGTAATTCAAAGTATTCTTTACTCCCTATTCTAACATGATATCCATCTTCTGGACTTACATATAGATTCCGTTTTAATTCTTCGGTATCGATTATTTTACCACTAGGAGTTTTGTACCATAACCCTTTTGGAGTATCTTTTTTTGCTTCTGTAGGCGTATTAATTCCTTTCTCTTTTCTTTTAAACCAAGCCATATACTACAAGTTAGTTGTCTATTTTAGACTATTAATTCGATGAGATATTATATTAAACCATAGAAACAAATTTAGTGGAATAATATTTAATCAGACTTTATAATTATGAGAAATATTTCTTCTACAATGTATTTATATTGTTTAGATCTTCAAAAGCTTTTTTCAGTCTTGTTTTGAATGTAACTTCTCCCTCACGTAACCATTTTCTTGGATCATAATATTTTTTATTTGGTTGATCTGCTCCGTCTGGATTTCCTATTTGGTTAGCTAAATAATCTGCTTTTCCTTGCATATAATCACGAATTCCTTCTGTAAAAGCGAACTGTAAATCAGTATCAATATTCATTTTAATAACACCATAACCAATAGATTCTCTTATTTCTTCTAGTGTAGAACCAGAACCACCATGAAATACAAAATCTATTGAATTGTTTGATAGATTGTATTTTTTAGAAATATATTCTTGAGAATTTTTTAGAATTTTCGGAGTTAATTTTACATTTCCAGGTTTGTAAACACCATGAACATTTCCAAAAGCTGCTGCAATAGTAAATTGGGGACTTACTTTCATTAATTCTTCGTAAGCAAATGCTACCTCCTCAGGTTGTGTGTATAATTTTGACACGTCAACATCAGAATTATCAACACCATCTTCTTCTCCTCCAGTAATTCCTAACTCTATCTCTAGAGTCATCCCCATTTTAGCCATTCGAGCTAAATATGTTTTACAAATTTGAATATTTTCTTCAATGGGTTCTTCAGATAAGTCAATCATGTGAGAGCTATATAAAGGTTTTCCAGTTAAAATAAAATGCTCTTCACTAGCATCTAGAAGGCCATCAATCCATGGCAATAATTTTTTTGCACAATGATCTGTATGTAATATAACAGGAACATTATAAGATTCAGCTAATAAATGAATATGTTTTGCACCTGCAACTCCACCTGCGATTGCTGCTTTTTGATTTTCATTTGACAATCCTTTCCCCGCATTAAATTGAGCCCCACCATTTGAGAACTGAATAATTACAGGGGCATTTAAATCTCTCGCTGTCTCTAAGACAGCATTTATAGTATTTGAGCCCACTACATTTACAGCTGGTATTGCAAATGATTTTTCTTTGGCTAATTTAAAAATAGCTTGAACTTCTTGACCAGTTGCAACACCTGGTTTAATATTGTGACTCATTTTTTTTGTTTTAAATGATTGAAATTAAGGTTTTCAAAAGTAAACAAAATATACATATTAGAACTAAATTTAACGTTAGATGAATTTAAAAATCATCGAAAACGTTGTAGAAAATAGAATTTTTTAGAAAGGATAATTTATTCCTACATTATATACTGTATTTGAAAAGTTGTAATTTTTAAACCATCCATTACCTTCTATATAAGGTTCGTGCATTTTAAAACCTAGATCTAATCTAAATACTAGAAAACTAAAATCATATCGTAATCCAAAACCAGATCCAAGTGCTATATCTTTAACAGAATTTATTCCATTAAATTTTGCTTTTTCTTCTGCGTAAATTGAATTTGTTATATCCCAAATATTTCCTGCATCAACAAATAAGGCTCCTTTTAAACTTCCGAAGAGATCAAATCGGTATTCTACACTTGTTAAAAATTTGAAACTTCCAATATTATATTCTAATCCAGAATTTCTTTTCCCAGGGCCCAAGTCATATGTCTGCCAAGCTCTGATATCATTTGATCCACCAGCAAAATAACTCTTTGTGAACGGAATCGCGGAATTATCGTAAGGAATAATTGCTCCAATAAAACTTCTAAAACCAACCACAGAGCGCTCATCTATTTCCCAAAACTTTTTGTACTCAATATCTGTTTTAAAGTATTGTGCCAAAGGGATATTTAAAATAGTTTTTCTATTGTTGCTGTCTCTTTTGTTGGATAAAAGTCCTCCAATATTCCCTGAATTAGCTACTCTAATTTTAAAAAACGAAAAATTATTATCTCTAAAATCTTGTTGATTGTTATAGGTTAATGAATAGGCAATTGTTGGAATTAAAAAATCAGATGTGATGATATTGTATCGATCCAAAACATTTAAATTTTCTCTGTATTCATTTGGATTAGTGCCTTGAAAATTGGCATTTGTGGCAATGTCATTCATAAAGGTTACAGCCGTTGCTGCTTTCGTGTTATCATCAGGTAAGGGAAAGTTAGAACCATTGTCATAAATTTCAGCTATACTATTTAGTTTTAAAAATTCTGAGTTGTATATGTCAAAGTAATTTGCAATTCTTATATTTTGTACATATTGTGTATTAAAAATTTCTAATTGAATTGTTTTTTTTTCGTTGTATTGCCATTTATAATCAATTAGAGCTGTTACAGTTTGCCTATCCAAACCAATATTTTGTTGAATGCTTGTTCCAATCGTAAACATTGTTCTTGGAGACATTTTCTTTGGAACTAATTTATTCAATCCAAAAGGTGCTAAAAAGCGTGGAAATTCAATAGATATATCAGCCCCAATTTCCCAAGAATTGAAAAAATCACCTTCTTTATTCGCATCTTGTGAAGCGTTGAAAAAAGAACTCAAAAACGATAGTTTAAAGATTTCAGCACCTTTAAAAGTATTTCTATTAATAAAAGAGAATTTTCCAGACACCCCTAAATCTCTAATGTTTGAGTGTGTAAGTTCTGTTTCTAAGTCTAGGCTAAATTTATCTAAAGGAGTGAGGAAAATATTAACATCTAGTAAGTTGTCTATATTCTCTATGGTTTCATAAGAAATGTTTGTTACCTTAAAGTTTCTAAGAGATTTTAGATGCTTTCTTGTCAAGTTTCTAAGAGAATCGGAATAAACTTGTTTTGGTTTAATAAATATAGATTCTGATAGTAATTTTGGATTGTATTTTAGCTTGTCATGAGCTACGAATCTAATTTTGTCATGGCTTACAGAATCATTGTAAGGCATGTCTTTTTTATTAAAAGAAAAATCTGTAAATACACTAACTTTTCTGAGTTTTTGAATCTTATATGGTTTTAAAGTATATTCACCATTTTTATTTAAAACTCTTTTTTTCTCAAATATTACAAGATCAATATTTGTCTTATAATTATTTGTAACAGCAGTATCTATATTGTAATATCCTAAATCATTTTCTGTAAAGTTATAGATACCATTATTTCTGAAAAGAGAGGTGATTCTTTTAGCTTCCTTAATAAAATTAGTTTCAATAAATTGGTGCCCTTTCTTTAAAAATGTAGAATTTTTCTGTGATTGATATAAAGAATCTAATACAGGTGATTTTATATTCGTTTTAATGTTATCTAAAAACGTTGGTCTGCCTTTAATTATGTTATACGTAACTGCTCCTTTCTTTTTTTTTAACTCCTTTTTTTCAGAGCTTACTATTACTCTAAAATAACCATTGTTTTTATGATAAGCAGTTAAGTTATTTATAGTTTTTTTAATTTTTCCATCATTAATTATAACGGGTGGTTGACCATTCCTTAAAAACCAATTATTTAACCCAATCATATTATTAGCATATGAAATACTTTGTTTTTCAGAAAAAATATTTTTTATAAAGTTATAAGTTATAGGTTTTTTCTCACCCCATATAGATGGTTTTTGAGGTTTTCTTTTATCACCTAAATTATAGAAATATAAAGAAAGTGGGAGTCCAAGTATTCTGTTATTTGGCTTTTGAACTAATAGCTCATTTAAATCAGTATTTTTATTTTTCTTTTCATTAACAATAATTGTGTTTTGTGTCAATAAAAAATCAGTATCTTCAACTCTTTTCACTGAGCTACAGGAAGCTAAAAACAATATAAATAAAAAGAAGATAAAGATGTTTTTCATAAAATGTACTCGAAATTATAAATTCAAAAATACTACTTTTGAACACTTAATTAAGATAAAAAACTCTTTGGGGTGTTTCAAAAAATAATAATTTTGGGTTTTACTAACTTTATTTTAATAAAGTACAGCAATTTAATGAATTAATGAGTCTATCTAAAAACCATATAAAATTAATAACTAGTTTATCTAAAAAAAAGTACCGTCAGAAGCATAAGTTATTTGTTGTTGAGGGTTTAAAAGCTGTTAATGAGTTTTTGAATTCATCTTTTGATTTAGAAATCTTATTTTCTACGGAAAGTAATTTTTCATATTTAGAAAACTTTATTGAAATTTCAGAGCATGAATTAAAAAAAATTAGCACATTAAAAACTCCAAACAAGGTTCTTGCATTATTTAAAATCCCCGAAGAACAAGAGACATGCTGTTTAGGATTAACGATTGCTCTAGACACTATTAATGATCCCGGAAATTTAGGTGCTATAATTCGTTTATGTGATTGGTTCGGTGTTGAGCAACTAGTTTGCTCAAGAGAAACAGTAGATTGTTATAATAGCAAAGTAATACAATCAAGTATGGGCTCTTTAACACGAATAGTCATTTCTTACTTAGATTTAGAGGAATTTATTAAAAGTGTTTCTGTTCCGATTTTTCTTGCTGACATGAAAGGAGAAAATATTTATAATATGAAACTTCCATCTTCAGCTATTTTAGTAATGGGTAATGAAGCAAATGGAGTTTCAGATTCTCTAAGAACTATTGTTGATACTAAAATTTCAATTCCGAGATTTGGTAATTATCAGCAAACAGAGAGTTTAAATGTTGCTACAGCAACAGCAATTTTATTGAGTGAATTTAAAAGGTAAACCCTATTCAAAAGCAAAGTTTAGAAAAACTCCTCTTGTTGAAAATACATTTATGGGAGAGGTCCAGGGACTATTGCTGTTATTATCATCAATTAGTTCTCTATTCATAGCAAAAACTCCTCGAATAGATGGTGAAAATTTAAAAAAATACAGATAAATATCAACTCCAACTCCAAGCTCATACATAAAGTTTCTAGTTTTCATTCTAAATTCTCCACTAAAATTATCGTCAGAATTTTCTTGATTGCTAGAAAAATTATGATCATATGAAACACCTGCAAGTACATAAGGTCTGACATTATTCCATCTATCAGTACTAAATTTAAAAATAAGTGGTATGTGTAAATAAGTTGATCCTATTTCACGAATACTATCTCTAGCTGTCAATAGAGAAGGACTATTATTGAAGTATATACTTTTTGAATTACTAATTAAACCAGGCTCAAAACGTAGGTTAATATTTTTATGCAAACGTAGGTCTGCGATTAAACCCACATTAAAACCAGCTGTTGGTTTAACTTCTAAAATTGTAGTTGGAAAATTATTTGGTCTATAATTTATTTTAAAATCATTTTTATTTATTCCTAAATAAAAGCCATAATGAATTTTTTGTTTATCAAAATTAGGTAAATTATCTACCTTTTTTCTTTGTTGAGAGAATATTGTATTGGTGATTAAAAAACAAATAATAAAGAAGATTATTTTTTTCATGTTATTTTGTTGCAGTGTATATAGTAGCAACACCAAATGTAACAGGTGTATATTCTGTATTTATAAACCCATTTTTCCTCAAAATATTGTCAAAGGTCTCTCCAAAAGGAAAATAATTTGCAGATTCACTAAGGTATGAGTATGCTTGTTTGTCTTTTGAAAAAATTTTTCCTATAAGAGGTAAAATATAAGATGTATAAAACGCATATCCCTGTTTGAAAGGGAATTTTGTAGGATTTGATGTTTCTAAAATCACAAATACACCAGAGGGTTTTAATACACGTCTTATCTCGTTCAATCCTCTGTCTAAATTGGCAAAATTTCTTACACCAAAAGATACTGTTATAGCATCGAAAGCATTATCTTTAAATGGCATGTTTTCCGAATCCCCAACAATCATTTCTATTGTATCATTTAATTTAGCTTTTGAAATTTTTTGTTTACCTATAGAAAGCATCCCCTCAGAAATATCTAAACCAATAATTTTTTTTGGAGATAATGAAGACATCATAATTGCTAAATCTCCAGTTCCAGTGGCAATATCTAAAATTTGTTGAGGATTATTTTTAGAAATAATTTTTACAACTTTTCTTCTCCAACTTATATCTATTCCAAATGAAATGACCCTATTTAATTCATCGTAGTTTCTAGAGATATTGTTAAACATCGTTGCGACTTGCTCTTTTTTACTTAAGTCAGAATCTTTGTATGGTTTAATTGTTTTTGACATATTCTTTAATATCTTGGAAGACCTATTCTATGATAATTAACCGTTTGTAGCTATTACTTTATTAATTTGATTTGGAATCATTTCTTTTAACATTGTTTCGATTCCGTTTTTTAAGGTTATTGCTGAAGATGGACATCCACTACAGGCACCTTGTAAAATTACATTAACAGTTTTGCTTTCTTCATCATAAGATTTAAAAGCGATATTACCTCCGTCTGATGCCACTGCAGGTCGAATATATTCATCTAAAACAGCAATTATTTTAGCAGAAGTTCCTCCAGAATCATGTGTAATAAAATCTTTTTTAGTTTTTTCTTTTGTTACTGATTTTCTTTTAGAAAGTTCTATTATAATTGTTTTATTATCTCGTAAATAGTTGCTAATAAAGTTTCTGACTTCAGAATAAATATCATCCCACTCAACAACATCAAATTTGTTTATGGAAATATAATTTTCTGAAATAAATACTTCTTTTACGAATGAAAATCCAAATAATGCCCTTGCTAGTGGGGAAGATTTATCAGCCTCTTCAATATTTTTATATTCAACATCAATTGTGGTTAATGATTTATTAGTCCCAAATTTCATTACTGAAGGATTTGGGGTTGCTTCTGCATAGACCTCTATTGGTTCTTTTTTACTACTTATATTTTCAATCTCTATTAAAGCACTATTTCCACTATGGAAATACATTTCAATCTGTTCTCTTACTTCTTCTTGAACATCTATCCATTTAATAATATCAAATCGCTGAATAGCTATAAAATTTGCTGTGATAAAAACCTTTTTGACAAAAGGGAGGTGAAATAATTGTTGTGCTAAAGGAGAATTCTTAGCTTCATCAATGTTATTATATTCATAACTACCACCATTAATTAAAATCTGATTGCTTACAAATTTTAAAATATTTTCATTGCTAGTTCTTTGAATTGTAATTGTTTGTAAACTCATTTTTACTTTTTTGAGAAATGAAATACAAAATTAATGCAAAAAAGTGAATAGATACAAAAAAAGATTCTCATATATATGAGAATCTTTAAGACATTTTAGAGAGCTATTGCTATAGATTGAATGAAAAGCCTGCAGTAATTATAGTATTATCTATAATTAGTTCAGCTGCTTCTATCTGATTGTATTGAGGGTAAAAGTTGTATAAACCTGTCCTGTTATTTGTAGAGTATGCAAGATTAAACTTAACAGTTCCGAAATTGTATCCTAATCCAAATGAATAGAACTGTAAATTATCCGATTTAATAGCATTTATATCAGGACTTTGTTCATATATATAGCCACCTCTAATACTTAATTTATTAATCCGCCATTCAGAACCAATATTCAAAGCACTTATTTTTCTTAATTGATTTTCGAAGAATAAATTCTCATTTGAAAAGTTGTCTCCTGATAAATTTAAATTTCCATAATTTTTTGATGAATAATCAAAACTTATCAATCCAAATTTACCAAAAATTACTGCCGCACTTGCTGTTATCTTACTTGGTGTTCTTAATTTATAAAGTAGTCCTTGGGTTGGTAAATAACCACCTGAAGTATTGTCGTAAATAACATCATCATTATTAACTTCTATTTCGACATCTCCAAAATAACCATCATTATTAGTTATGTTGGTATTTTCAATAACTTCAGAAAACCAACTAGGTGATTGATAGCTAAGCCCTAATCTAATAGTTTTATTTGGTTTATATATAATTCCTGCACTCATAGAAAAACCAACACCAGAAGTGAAATTTTCTTGATAATAACGGGCATTTAAAGTATTGCCATTACCATCATTGTTTTTTTCTCTTAAAATAGTTTGTTGACTGAAATTAAGATCGTAAAAGTTTAAACTAGCTCCGATGTGCATTTTTTCTTCGTAAACTCCTGATAAAGCAAAATTTAATTCAGATAGTTCTCCTTTGTAAAAATTTGTAAATTGTTGATTTTCCGCAATATCATATTGTATTGAAAAATCATTCATGTCAAGAGGAAAACTGTCAAATGAAGCAAATTCACTATTACCTTTAGCTATAAACATATTTTCAAAATCAGCTAAAATTCTATAATTTACTCCTATCGCCAACTTAGACCACTCATCATTAGAAATATTTTCAAAAGTAAGGACAGATCCAACACTCGATATATTAAAAAAATCTTCTTGAGTTGTAGTTGAGTTCCCGTAATAGTTTGTCGAATAATCTGTGCTTTTTGATTGTAGAGCAATTGAAGCATTACTTTGGTTAAAAATAGATATTCCCGCTGGATTAATAGTCATTGCTGTTACATCTCCTCCTAAGGCACCAAAAGCTCCTCCCATAGCAACAAATCTAGCACTCCCGTTTCTATCATTTCTAGAAAACATAATAGATAAATCTTCATACCCTAGTGATTGAGAATAGGTTGTGAAATTTACTGCAGCTAAAGCCAAAAAAAATATAATTTTTTTCATATTTATTTTTTTAAAATTTTAACCACCTCTTCTTGGTGAAGTACTTCTTGAAGGGCTACTTCTTCTTGAAGGACTACTACTTCTTGAAGGGCTGCTTCTTCTTGAAGGGCTAACTGATCTACTTGGAGTGCTTCTACGTGTTGGCTGACTTCTGGAAGAAGTTTTATTGTTAGACCTATTATTGCTTCTAGTGGTTGCAGTATTTGAAACTCTACTGCTATTATTTGCTCCTGTTACTTTTTTTCTACTGTAATTACTTGAAGAAGTCTTTACTCTCTTTGTAGACTCTCTATTTGCATTATTTACAAAAGAATTTAATCTTCTTGAAGTTGAACTTTGATTTCTTCTATTAGATATATTGTTATTAGCGACTCTTCTCCCATAATATTGATTTCTGAATCCATTGTAAGCAAATCCACTACCATAATAATAATCCCAATTTGAAAACCCATAACCATTCATACCATAATTATATGGATTGTAAGGCCCAAAGTTGTTATATGGATTGTTGAAAAAACCGTACCCTCCCCAAAAATAATTATTCCATCTATTTCTCCACCCTAAACGCCAAGATCTTCCATACCAGGAATTAAAATAACCATAATTTGAATAAAATGGGTTGTATAAATTCCAATCAGTACCCCAACCATAATCATTGTTATTTAAATTAATATTAATAACTACATTGTCATTGTCTTCATTACCCCACGCACTATTTGGGTTGTAGTTGTTAATACTATTTAAAGAATTCTGGATAGTATCATTTACAGAACTATATGTTTCTACATCTGTTAATATATCAGTACCATTAATATTGTCTATTCTCTCTAATTCTTTTGTGAAATAATTGTTTTCGTAATCTATGTATTCTTGACTATTAGTAACAATTACTCTTCTTTCAGAAGAATAAATTCCATCGTCATCAGGTACGTTTTGATAAATAGTGCAAGACGAAGTGAAAACAATAAAGAATATAGAAAAAAGTAATATATAGTTTGATTTATAGTGGTAGTTTATTTTCATAATGAATTAATTAAGTATTCTTAAAAAGTAAATCGATGACTAAAAATTAGAAAAAACTTATTGTCTGTGCTCAAAATGCTTTAGTTTTGCTTTAAATTTTATCAGTAAACAAATTTACTATAAATTTTATAACATACATTTAACAATATCTATGCCAAAGTTTGTATTATGAGTAAGAAGTTAACAAAGAGATCTGAGGATTATTCTAAGTGGTATAATGAAATTATTCAAAAAGCAGAACTCGCAGAAAATTCTGCTGTAAGAGGTTGTATGATAATTAAACCTTATGGATTTGCTATTTGGGAAAATATGCAAGCAGAATTAGATAAAATGTTTAAAGAAACTGGACATCAGAATGCTTATTTTCCATTGTTTGTTCCTAAAAGTTTATTTGAGGCAGAAGAAAAGAATGCGGAAGGTTTTGCAAAAGAATGCGCAATAGTTACTCATTACAGATTAGAAAATGATCCTAATGATGAAGGTAAACTTCGTGTAGATCCTGAAGCAAAGCTTGAAGAAGAATTAATCGTAAGACCTACTTCTGAAGCAATTATTTGGAATACCTATAAAGGATGGATTCAGTCTTATAGAGACTTACCGCTATTAATAAACCAATGGGCAAATGTAGTTCGTTGGGAAATGAGAACAAGATTATTTTTAAGAACTTCAGAGTTTTTATGGCAAGAAGGGCACACAGCTCACTCAACAAAAAAAGAAGCTCTAAATGAAGCGATGCAAATGCAAGAAGTATATGCTCAGTTTGCAGAAAATTACATGGCTATGCCAGTTGTAAAAGGTTCTAAATCTGAGAGTGAGCGTTTTGCAGGAGCAGAAGAAACTTTTACGATTGAAGCATTGATGCAAGACGGGAAAGCATTACAGGCTGGAACATCTCATTTTTTAGGTCAAAATTTTGCAAAAGCTTTTGATGTTAAGTACACATCTAAAGAAGGTAAGCAAGAATTTGTATGGGCAACTTCTTGGGGTGTATCTACGCGTTTAATAGGAGGACTAATTATGACTCATTCAGATGATTTAGGATTAGTATTACCACCAAAACTAGCTCCAATACAAGTAGTAATAGTTCCCATATACAAAGGGGAAGATCAATTAAAAGTTATCTCTGAGAGAGTAGATTCTATTGTAAAATCATTAAAAAATAAGAGCATCTTAGTTAAATATGATGATAGAGATACATATAGGCCAGGGGCTAAGTTTGCAGAATATGAATTAAAGGGTGTTCCTGTAAGAATAGCGATTGGTAAACGTGATTTAGAAAATAATACTCTAGAAATAGCTAGAAGAGATACCCTCTTGAAGGAAACGGTTTCTCAGGATGATGCGTCAAAATATGTTGAGAATTTATTAGAAGAAATTCAAGAGAATCTATTCAATAGAGCCTTGTCTTATAAAAATAATCATATTACAGAAGTAAATACTTTTGAGGAGTTTAAAGAGGTTATTGAAAAAAAAGGAGGTTTTATCTCTGCTCATTGGGATGGAACAATTGAAACAGAAAATAAAATTAAAGAGCTAACAAAAGCTACCATAAGATGTATCCCCAATAAAGCAAAAGAAGAGTTTGGATCATGTGTCTTTTCAAGTAAAAAATCATCTAAAAGAGTCCTATTTGCAAAGGCATATTAAATTTTTTAAAAAAATATTGTAGAATTTTAAAAACGTTGTATATTTGCATCCGCAATCTGAAGATTATTTATCATAGGATTGTAATTGGTCCGTTCGTCTAGGGGTTAGGACGCCAGGTTTTCATCCTGGTAACACGGGTTCGATTCCCGTACGGACTACAAGTTTTATATAAAAAAAACATAAAAGAAATGGCAAATCATAAGTCAGCATTAAAGAGAATTAGAAGTAACGAATCAAAAAGATTACGCAATAAGTATCAGCACAAAACAACACGAAATGCTGTAAGAGATTTACGTGCATCTTCAGATAAAAAAGAAGCTGAAGGAATGTTATTAAAAGTAACTTCAATGTTAGATAAACTAGCAAAAAACAATATTATTCACAAGAATAAAGCTGCTAACCTAAAATCTAAATTAACCAAAAGTGTAGCCGCTTTATAATTAAGATTAAGAGTCAATATATTTTAAACGTTCTGATTAATAATCGGAACGTTTTTTTATTATACTTTACCACCAATCATAACTTTTATACCCCTCTAGTTTTAAAAAAATAAATAGTAGTAATGTAAAACCCCAAAGCGAGGATCCTCCGTAACTAAAGAAAGGAAGAGGAATTCCTACTGTAGGCAAGAGTCCAATAACCATCCCGATATTGACAACTAAATGGAAAAATAAAACTGAAGCGACACCATATCCATAAATTCTAGTAAATTTATTGGCATGTTTTTCTGATCTATCTATAATTCGAAATAGAAGTGCCATGAAAAGAAGAATTACAAGACTCGATCCAATAAAACCCCATTCTTCTCCAACAACACTAAAGATGTAATCTGTATCTTGAGCAGGTACAAAATTCCCCTGAGTTTTATCTCCTTCTAGAAATCCTTTCCCCCAAAATTTTCCCGAGCTGATAGTCTCTATGGATTGTTTTGAATTATATCCAATTTTTTGAGTGTCAGAAGTTATTCCTAATAGAACTTCAAATCTATCTTTTTGATGATTTTTTAAAATATTATTATAAGAATAATCTGCTGTTAGAATAAAAATTGCAGAAAACACATAGCTTGCTATAACCTTAATCCAATTTTTTTTAAAAAAACTCTTATCTATTATGAGATTGTAAATTATATATAAAGTTATAATAAAAAATACCGAAATTATGATGATTTTTAAACTGTATAAAATCGTGAGCACAAATAATATGATGGATATACATCCAAAAACTATATATGCTAATGTAAGTCCTTCTCTATTTAAAACAAAAAAGAATGCCAAATAAATAATTGCAGAACCTGGGTCATGAAGTGCAATCAAAAAAGAAGGGATAAAGATTATAATAAAAGCTTTTAGCTGATTTTTTAGAATACCTAAATTATATTTTCTATTGCTCATCAATTTTGCAAGAGCAAGTGCTGTGAAAACCTTTGCAAATTCTGATGGCTGAATACTAACTCCTCCGAAGCGATACCATGATCTTGCTCCGTTTATTTCTTTCCCAAAAATAAATAGACCAATTAATGAAAGTAAAGAGACAATATAAAAAATACTTGAAAATTGCTGAAAAAACTTTGCGTTTATAAATAAAATTAAAATAATAAGAGGAATACTCAATAAAATCCATATAAATTGCTTTGCATATTTTGTGGAAAAATCAAAAAACTGAGTGCTTTCATCTGATTGAGATGCTGCATAAATATTCACCCAACCAAATCCTATCAATAAGAAAAAAAATAGGACAATTATCCAATCAATACTGGAGAAAATATTAGTTCTTTCCTGTCTCAAAATTTTGTAAGCTTAAGGATTGTTTTTCATAAATAGAGGATAGGTCAGTTTGTAACATTCTTTCTTCAATCCATTTTCTTTTTACTTTGCCTGTTAGATACTTTTCAATTAAAAGACTAGTAATTGGAGCAGCTACTGTTGATCCAAAACCTCCATTCTCAATGAATACTGCAACAGCAATTTTAGGATTTTCTTTTGGGGCAAAAGCTACAAGGATAGAATGATCGGGCATTTTAATTTTTTTTCCATCAATTCTTATGAAGTTTTCCGAAGTACCAGTTTTTCCGACAATATCAATTCCTTCAATATTTACCCAACTGGCCGTTCCAGTTTTAAAAACCTCATGCATTCCATCAATAATTGGATCAAAGTGTTTTTTATCAATTGTTGTTTTTTTGGCAATTGTGTACTCTGAATTTATAATTGGTTTATTGTTTATATTTTTTAAAATATGAGGCGTGAAGAAATAGCCCCTATTTGCAATAGCAGCTGTAACATTAGCTAATTGAATAGGGGTAGTTAATACTTCGCCTTGTCCTATAGCATTCGAAATATTAGTAGAAGCATTCCATTTGTGTGTATACATTCTATTGTAGTAATCTCCATTAGGAATTAATCCTTTATCACCTTCTGGTAAGTCATAACCCAAGTAATTTCCTAGTCCAAAACTTTTTACGTGTAAACTCCAATTATTCATACCTTGTATAACATCATTATCATTTTCAATAATCCTTTTGTATGTGTTCGCAAAATAACTGTTACAAGATTTTGAAATTGCTGCGTTTAATTTTATAGGTTTACCATAAAGATCACAATGACACCCCATAAATTCATTTTTTCTTTTTCCATATCGATAACCATTATAACAGTAAAAAGAAGTTTTTTCGTTAATAACCCCCTCTTGAAGCCCAATAAGTGCATTAATTAATTTAAAAGGTGAGCCAGGAGCATAGGTTCCTTTGAGAGCTCTGTCATACATTGGTTTATTAATGGAATCTCCAATTAGTTTGACGGAATTACTCGATCTAATCCTTCCTACCATCATATTTGGGTCATAACTTGGCGCTGTAACTAAGGCAAGTACTTCTCCACTGGAAGGCTCAAGAGCGATAATTCCCCCTCTTTTCCCTTTCATTAAGTATTCCCCATATTGTTGAAGTTTGCTATCAATGGTAAGTGTTATGTCTTTTCCATTGATAGCGATAGAGTCATAGATGCCATTTTTAAATGTTCCCATTATTTTATTTAATCGATCTCTTTGGAAATACTTTTTCCCTTTTTCGCCTCTTAAAACAACTTCATATTGAGCCTCCACACCTGCCTTGCCAATTAATTCTCCCTGCTCGTAGTAGTCATCTTTTTTTGCAATTACTTCGTTAACTTCATTGATATATCCTAAAATATTTGCTGCAGATTTTATAGGGTAGTCTCTTATAATTCTCTTTTGGATATAAAAACCTTGAAATTTATGTAATTTCTCTTGTAAGAAAGCAAAATCCTCTTTTGCTAATTGCTTTAAGAAAACAGAGGGAAGCCATGGAGCATAATTTTCAGCTTTCTTGTATCGTTTCATGAAATTATTTTTGGTAATTTTAAGTAGTGAGCAAAATTCTAATGTATCTATATCAGCCACTTCGTTCGGAACAATCATTACATCATAGGAGAGTTGATTAGCTACTAAAAGATTTCCGTTTCTATCATAGATGTATCCTCTTTCAGGAAAATCGAATTTTATCTTTACAGCGGATGTTTTTACAGGATTATAGTTGTGTGTTTTTATTATTTGCAATTGATATAATCTTCCTATAAAAACACATCCAATTATTGTAATTAAAAAGTATAGTAAAAAACTTCTATTCATATCAATGGTGTTGTTTTTTTCTAAAAATATAAGACCCAATAAAATAAAGTATTAATGTAAAAATACTAGAGTATAGGGTATTCAAAATCACAATTTCCATATTTTTAAAACTAAAGTTGTCCAAAAAAAATAATATAAAATGATGAATTAATGTTAAAGTTAAAACATAATTAAATACTTGACCAAATGGTTCGGATTTAAGATTAAATAATAGATAATCGATTTTTGTTTTCTTAAAAAAAAGTTTTATAAGAAATAAACGATTATAAGCTACAAATAAAAGTGAAAAAGTATGAACTCCTCCCGTATCTGAGAAAGTATCTAATATTAGGCCATATACAAAAGTGATTAATAAAAATAAAATTCTATTTTTTTTTAATGGGAAAAAAAAAATAAAAGCAATGTATAGGTAGGGGTTGATAGTATTATAAAAGTTAATATTATTTAAAATAAAAATTTGAAGTAAAAGTAGAGAAAGAGACCAAATAAAGATTTTAAACCTATCCATTTTAAAAATTTTCTAAATTTATGATTTCTTGTTTGTGAAAATCTTTAATAACGTAAATATTTCTCAAATTACTCATATCATTAAAAAGTTGGATATTTATAACTCTTTTAATACTTGATCCCTTTTCGATACTTATTACTTTTCCAATTGGAATTCCTTCTGGGAATATAGAAGACATTCCTCCTGTAATTATAGTGTCTCCAATTTTTATATCTGCTTGTCTTGGTATGTCTAATAACTGAACATTATTATAATCAAATCCATTCCATGTTAAACTACCAAAAAATGAATTTTTTTTAAGTTTAGCATTTAACTTGCTATTTTTATTTAAAATAGATTGAACTCTAGAATAGTTTTCTGAAATAGTTTCCGTAATACCTATTATACCTTTATTATTCACAACTGCCATTTCACTATCAATACTGTCTTTTTCCCCCAAATTAATTGTTAAAAAATTATAATTACTAGAATACTGGTTTTTTTCTATTTTTCCGAGAATGTAATAGTGTCTTTGTTTTTTGTTATAGAAATCAATGAATCTTTTATTGATAAACGAATCAGAAACTTGTCTAATTTTTTCAATTTTATTTTTTAATACAAGGTTTTCGTTTAAAAGATCAATATTTTCATTATTCAGATTTAAAAAGTTTTTGATTGAATTTGTTTTTTTATAAAATCCACCCGTTATATAATTTGCGGAATTTATAAACTTACTTTTATGAAAGCTGTGATTGGTGAGAATTAGATTAAAGGCAATGAGTTCTAGAAGTAAGAAAAATAAAAAATATCGATACTTGCGAATAAAATGGATTAGTTGTTGCATAAGAAATAAAGATGTCTTTAGTTATTTCATTAAGACACTTTTGTATTTTTCTAACTCTTTTAAAGCAATCCCAGTCCCTCTTACTACAGCCTTTAAAGGGTCTTCTGAAATATAAACGGGTAAATCTGTTTTTCTAGAAAGACGTTTATCCAAACCTCTTAACATTGAGCCGCCACCTGCAAGATAAATTCCAGTATTATAAATATCTGCAGCTAATTCCGGAGGTGTTTTAGACAAGGTATCCATAACGGCATCCTCAATTCTTAAAATAGATTTGTCTAATGCCTTAGCTATTTCTCTAAAGGAAACCTGGACTTGTTTTGGTTTCCCACTTAATAAATCTCTACCTTGAACCAACATATCTTCAGGTGGGTTGTTTAAATCCTCTGTAGCAGCCCCAATTGTAATTTTTACTTTTTCAGCAGTAGTATCTCCAACATACAAATTATGCTGAGTCCTCATATAATACATAATATCATTGGTGAATAAATCACCAGCAACCTTAACTGATTGATCACATACAATTCCTGCTAAAGCTATGACAGCAATTTCGGTAGTTCCACCACCAATATCAATAATCATGTTCCCTTTAGGTTCCATAATATCTATTCCAACTCCAATAGCTGCAGCCATAGGTTCGTAAATTAGATAAATTTCCTTAGCATTCATATGTCTTGCAGAGTCTTGTACCGCCCTTTTTTCTACTTCAGTAATTCCAGAAGGAATACAAATCACCATTCTTAAAGCAGGAGGAAAAAGTTTCTTTTTAATTGCAGGTATTTTCTTAACAAACTCTTTGATCATTTCTTCAGATGCTTGAAAATCTGCGATTACTCCATCTTTTAGAGGACGGATAGTTTTGATATTCTCATGAGTCTTCCCTTGCATTAAGTTTGCTTCTTGTCCAGTAGCAATAATTTTACCAGTAATACGATTTCTAGCGACAATGGACGGGCTATCAATCACAACTTTTCCGTTGTGAATGATAAGGGTATTTGCTGTTCCTAAATCAATAGCAATATCTTCTGTCATGAAATCAAAAAACCCCATAAGTATGATTTGTTTTTTATAAGTTATAAGTCTTCTTACAAATCTAGTAAAAATAAGCTAGTAATCAAGTTGAATTTTAATGTTTAAAATGTCTAGTCCCACTCATGACCATTGAAATATTATTTTTATTGCAATAATCAATGCTTAATTTATCTTTTATAGAACCTCCAGGCTGAATTACACTCATAATTCCTGCTTTATGAGCAATTTCCACACAATCTGGAAATGGAAAAAAAGCATCACTTGCCATTACTGCACCTTTTAATTTAAAGCCAAAGTTTGTTGCCTTTTCTATTGCTTGCCTTAGTGCATCAACTCTACTCGTTTGCCCTGTTCCACTTGCAAATAGTTGTTTGTCTTTAACTAAAACAATTGTATTAGATTTTGTGTGTTTGCAAATTTTTGATGCGAATAATAAGTCTTCTAATTCGTTTTGAGTTGGTTTTTTGTTAGTTGCATATCTCAAGTCCTTTAAACCATCTGTTTTATTGTCTTTATCTTGAATCAACAAACCATTTAATGAAGTTCTTACAATTTTATTTGGTAAATCAACTTCTTTTTGAATTAAAAGAACTCTATTTTTTTTCCCTTTTAAAATATATAAAGCTTCATCTTCATATGATGGAGCTATAACGACTTCACAGAATAGGGTATGAATTTCATTTGCGGTAGCTTTGTCAATTTTAGTATTAGAAATTAGAATTCCTCCAAAAGCAGAAACAGGATCTCCAGCAAGCGCTGCATCATATGCTTCAGAAATAGTTTTTCTTTGTGCAAAACCACAGGCATTATTGTGCTTTAAAATTGCAAAAGTTGGATTTTCTCCGATAAATTCACTCATTAAATTTACAGCAGCATCTATGTCTAGAAGATTATTATAGCTTAATTCTTTCCCATGTAATTTATTAAACATAGCATCTAAATCACCAAAAAAGTATCCTTTTTGGTGGGGATTCTCACCATAACGTAAAGTTTTAGAAATAGTTTCACTAGCCTTATAAACGATTTCTTCTTCATTGAAATAATTAAAGATTGCAGTGTCATAATGAGATGAAATATTAAAAGATTTTACAGCAAATTTTTTTCTTTCTAAAAGGCTAGTCGAGCCATTATTTTTTGTGTATAATTTTAAAAACGCTTCATACTGATCCATCGAAGAGATAGTGAAAGTATCTTTAAAGTTTTTTGCAGCAGCTCTAATCAAAGAAATTCCACCAATATCTATTTTTTCTATAATATCTTGCTCTGACGCTTTGGAAGCAACTGTTTTTTCAAAAGGATATAAATCTACAATTACCAAATCTATTTGAGGAATTTCAAATTCCTTCATCTCAGAAATATCTCCATAATGATTTTGTCTATTTAAGATACCTCCAAAAATTTTAGGATGTAATGTTTTTACTCTACCCCCTAAAATAGATGGGTAAGAAGTAATATCTTCAACAGTTGTTACTGGGATGTTTAAATCTTTGATAAAGTTTTCAGTACCTCCTGTAGAATATATCTTTACTTTATTTTTATGCAAAGACTTTACTATAGTTTCTAAGCCATTTTTGTGGAATACAGAAATTAATGCAGATTTTATTGTTTTTATATCACTCATTTTATTTTGCTTTAATAAGCACACAAATTTACTAAATGTGTATAGTAAAAACAATATAATATAATTTGAAATATAGAAACTTATAACACTATTGTGAACAAACTTTTTTTACTTTTTTTTAAAGCAAATACAGAATGTTTAATTTTTTTTAAATGATAGGAGTTCATCAATACAACAAAGCAATTTTAGAACAAACGAATTCTAGCATTTCAGTATCATAATTTGTAAAAGGGTTTATTGTGTGTGAGTCAACATCTATTTGTCCAATATTTTCACCACGTACAATAATAGGAATTACAATCTCTGCTTTTACTTTCCATCCACAAGATATGTAATTGCTTTGTTCAGTGACATCTTGAACAATAAAATTCTTATTTGTCTTTGCAACCTGCCCACAAATTCCTTTTCCAAAGGGGATAATTGTGTGTTCGGTTGGCTCTCCTGTATACTCTGCTAATTTTAACTCCTCTTTGTTTCCATTTTTAAAATAAAAACCAACCCAATCATAATATGGGATTTCTTTTTCTAAATAATCACAAATATCTTGTTGTTTTTTTGTGATAGTTTTCTTTGAAGAAATAATATCTAGAATACAATTTTTAATTTTATGTGTATTCACTCTCTTTAATTTATAATTATAAGATCGCTGGCGAAATTAATTAAATTCTTAATTAGAGCTCAAAGAAAACTATTTCTTTTTAATTATCCTCACTTTACTAATTTTTAGCTAAAGAAAATAGTTTAACATAATTTTAAAAAAAACTGTTGTAAATTTGTTTGTGAAATGAAGAAGTTAGTAATAAAAATTAGTTCAATAATACTGTCGCTTGGAGTATTGTTTTCATCTATGTCTTTTACAATAGATGAACATTATTGTGGGGATATGTTAATGAATGTTTCTTATTTTGGTGTAGCAGAAAAATGCGGTATTGAGAAAATAAATATGAGTCCCCAAACAACTAATATTAAGAAGAACAATTGTTGTAAAGACGAAGTAATTTTAATAGATTCATCTATATTTAACAAAGAGAAAGTATTTAATCTTGATTATGTAGATCTAAAATTTATTTTTTTTTATTCACTATCCTATATCGATTTTTACAGAAGTATAGATTTAGAAAAAGAATATTACAAAGACTTTTCACCACCTGACCCTGAACAAAATATTCAGGCTTTACTCCAGACATTTTTAATTTGATTTTAAAATACTATTGCTTAACGATTCTTTTTTATTAAGAATCAAATATCAAGTTATTAAAATATCAAAATAGAACTTAATGAAAAAAAATAGTATAGGGTTATTCTTGTTACTTATCCCCTTTCTTTCATTCTCTCAAGAAACATTTCAGGGAATGATTATGGATAATAACAATCCCAAAGATAAGTTAGGTGTTTATGGAGCAAATATTTATTGGCTAAATACTTCTGTAGGTACCATTACAAATGAAAAAGGGTGGTTTACAATCCCCTATAAAAAAAGTTATAAAAAACTAGTTGTTAGTTTTATAGGCTATAAGACAGATACTTTAATAATAAATAGTTTAGAGCCGGTTCATCATTTTTTAACACCAAAAAACGAACTGGAAGAAGTAACTATTAAAAGTATAAAGAAAGCCACACAGAAATCATATATTCAAACTAAAAACGTTTTTACAGTTAATAGCGCTGAGCTATTAAAAGCAGCCTGTTGCAACCTAGCTGAAAGCTTTGAAACAAATCCTTCTATTGACGTCAATTTTTCCGATGCATTAACGGGAACACGTCAAATACAAATGTTAGGCTTAAAAAGTCCTTATTTACTTATAACTCAAGAAAACATTCCTTCTATTCGAGGAGCTGCTCAGGTTTTTGGACTAACATTTACTCCTGGTACTTGGGTAGAAAGTATTCAAATTACAAAAGGTGCAGGAAGTGTTATTAATGGTTATGAGAGTATTTCTGGGCAGATTAATGCTGAGTTGGTAAAACCTTTTACAGATAAAAAAATCTTTCTAAATACTTATGGCTCTTTAGCTGGAAAGTTTGAATTGAACACTCATTTTAATCATAAAATATCTGAAAAATGGCATACAGGATTGTACATCCATGGAAATTACAGAGGGCAGAAATTTGACAGAAATGATGACAATTTCCTAGATAATCCCTTAATAAATCAAGTTAACGTTATGAGTAGATGGCAATACTTAGATGTAGAAAAAGGCTGGGTAAGTTTTATAAATGTACGTTTTATGGACGATTCAAAACAAACAGGTGAAAATAATTTTAATCCAAATATTCATAGAGGAGGAACTGATGTATGGGGGGGTGAGATAGTAACAAAGCGATTTGATTCTTCTGTAAAATTAGGATATGTTTTTCCAGAACTACCCTTTCAAAGTTTTGGATTTCAGTTAGCATTCAGTAATCATCAGCAAGATTCTTATTTTGGACTTAATACTTATGATATTCAACACCAAAGTGTATATTCTAACCTATTATTTAATTCTATTATTGGAGATACAAGAAATAAATTTACAACAGGGCTTAACTTTACTTATGACGTCTATGATGAGTTTGTGAGTTTGATTAATTTTTCTAGAAACGAAAAATCTTTTGGTGGATTTTTTGAGTATGCTTTCGATAACTTAGATGATTTTAGCTTTACAGCAGGTTTAAGAGTTGACAATCATAATTTATTAGGAGCATTTATAACACCAAGATTACATTTGAGATATATACCAATGGAAAAAGCAGTGTTTAGAGCATCTATTGGCCAAGGCAGGAAAAGTGCTAATATATTTGCTGAAAATCAGCAATTATTTGCAAGTAATAGACAAATAAGTATTCAGTCTTCAGGAGGAAAAATTTACGGTTTAGATCCCGAAATTGCCTGGAATTATGGAGTCTCATATTTACAAGGCTTTAACTTATTTGATAAAAAAGGGGATATTACGTTGGACTTTTATAGAACCCATTTTCAAAATCAAGTAGTTGTTGATTGGGAAAACCCACAAAAAATTTCTTTTTACAATTTAGAAGGGGAGAGTTACGCAAATAGTTTTCAGGCTGAAGTAAACTACTACTTAAGTGAGTTATTTAATATTCGTTTGGCATATAAATTTTATGATATAGAAACAGACTATTCATCAGGTAAATTATCTAAACCATTGACACCTAACCATCGGTTATTTGCTACTATGTCATATGAAACCAAGGAATTGGATCCTACTAAACAATGGAAGTTTGACCTAACCTTTAATTTTATTGGAGAGCAACGATTGCCAAATACATCAAGTAATCCTATTCAATATCAATTAGAAGATTTTTCAAACTCGTATAATTTATTGAATACACAAGTCACAAAAGTTTTTTCTAAAAAATTTGAAATTTATTTTGGTATAGAAAATTTGACAAATTATAAGCAAAAAAGTCCTATTTTAGCAAATGACAATCCATTTGGTAATTATTTTGATACAACGATTATTTATGCACCAATTTTGGGAAGAATGTTATACAGTGGATTAAGATTTAAAATAGATTAAAAATGAATAAAGTTATTATAATATTTTGCTTGTTAATTGCAGGTCATTCAGCAAAATCGCAAATAAACAAAAAGAATGCAAAAGTGTCTATAGAAGTTGACGGTGTTTGCATGATGTGTAAAAAACGTATTGAAAAAGCTGCCCTAAATTCAAAGGGAGTTAAGTTTGCTATTTGGGATATTAAAACCCATCAACTTTCTTTAATCATTGACGAAAATAAAACAGATACAAAAACTATTCAAAAAAATATAGTTGCTGTAGGCCATGATTCAAAAGGGATTAAGGCAAAAGACCATGTTTATAACAATATAACACCGTGCTGTAAATATAGAGACAAAGAAGTTGTAGATTCTCATAATAAACCATAGATAATTTTATAAGCATTATTTCTAAATTATTTTTCTATGTTACTTATTTCTTTTTCTAATCAAAATAAATTGACTAAAATTAGTTTCTTGCAAAATTAAAAGAAGAGTTAATGTTGATTTTTGATTTATAAAAAGAACTGACACGATTTATTTACATAAAAAAACCCCAAGTAATCTTGGGGTTTTAATTTTTGACATAATATTCTTACATCATTCCTGGCATTCCACCACCCATAGGAGGCATTCCTCCAGCAGCAGTATTTTCTTCTTTAATATCTATTAAAGCACATTCAGTAGTTAAAATCATACCTGAAACAGACGCAGCATTTTCTAAAGCCACACGAGTTACTTTTTTAGGATCTATGATTCCAGCCTCTAGCATATCCACATAGGTTTCCGATTTAGCATCATAACCAAAGTTTTTAGTACCCTCAAGTACTCTATTAATCACAACAGATCCTTCCCCTCCAGCATTTTCTACAATGGTTCTTATGGGAGCTTCAACGGCTTTATTTACAATTTGAATACCTGTTGTCTCGTCTAAATTATCTGTTGTAATTTTTTCTAATCTTTTCTTAGCCCTAACTAAAGCTACACCACCACCCGCAACAATACCCTCTTCAACTGCAGCTCTTGTAGCATGCAAAGCATCATCTACTCTGTCTTTCTTCTCCTTCATCTCTACTTCAGAAGCAGCTCCAATATATAAAACAGCAACACCGCCTGCTAATTTAGCTAAGCGTTCTTGTAGTTTTTCCTTATCATAATCGGAAGTAGTAGTTTCTATTTGAGCTTTAATCTGATTTACTCTTGCTTTAATAGCTACAGCATTTCCATTTCCGTTAACAATTGTTGTATTGTCTTTATCAATGGTAATAGTTTCGGCAGTACCCAATAAGTCTAAAGTTGCATTTTCTAAAGAGAACCCTCTTTCTTCAGATATGACCGTTCCACCTGTTAAAATTGCAATATCCTCTAGCATTGCTTTTCTACGATCTCCAAAACCTGGTGCCTTGACAGCAGCGATTTTTAATCCACCTCTTAATTTGTTAACAACTAAGGTGGCTAAAGCCTGTCCATCTACATCTTCAGCGATAATTAGTAATGGTCTGCTAGATTGAGCAATAGGTTCTAATATTGGTAGAATTTCATTTAAGTTTGAAATCTTTTTATCAAACAATAAAATGTATGGATTTTCTAAATCAGCAATCATTTTATCTGCATCAGTTACAAAGTAAGGAGAAAGGTAGCCTCGATCAAATTGCATTCCTTCAACTACATCTACGTAGGTTTCCATACCTTTCGCTTCTTCAACTGTAATAACACCTTCTTTCCCTACTTTCCCAAAAGCAGTGGCTATAAGATCTCCAATTGTATTATCATTGTTTGCAGATATAGCTGCAACTTGTTTAATTTTTTCTGATGAATTTCCAACTTTTTGAGCCTGTTTTTCAAGATCAGTAACAATGGCCTTAACAGCTTTATCTATTCCTCTTTTCAAGTCCATTGGATTTGCGCCAGCAGCGACATTTTTTAATCCTTCTTTAACAATTGCTTGAGCTAAAACAGTGGCTGTTGTAGTTCCATCACCTGCTAAATCATTAGTTTTAGATGCAACTTCTTTTACCATTTGAGCTCCCATATTTTCTAACTCGTCATCTAACTCAACTTCTTTAGCTACTGTAACCCCATCTTTGGTTATTGTTGGTGATCCAAATGATTTGGAAATAATTACATTTCGCCCTTTTGGTCCTAGGGTCACTTTTACTGCGTTTGCAAGTGCATCAACTCCTTTTTTTAAGCCGTCTCTTGCTTCTATATCAAATTTTATATCTTTTGCCATTTTGATTCGTTTTTCTAAAATTATACAATTGCTAAAATATCGCTTTCACGCATCATTAAAAAATTTTTCCCTTCAAGCTTTAACTCAGTTCCGCCATATTTTCCATATAATACTGTGTCACCGACTTTAACTGTTAAAGGCTCATCCTTTTTACCTATTCCAATAGCAACAACAATCCCTTTTTGTGGTTTTTCTTTTGCATTGTCCGGAATGATAATCCCTGAAGATGTAGTGGTCTCTGCTTTCGCTGGTTCTACTAGAACTCTATCTGCAAGAGGTTGAATGTTTATTCCCATATTAATGTGTTTTAATTAATTATTATTCTTATTAACTTAAATATTATATTCAGAAAGTATGCCATTAAAAAGGAACTGACATTTTTTCAAAACACAACTTGAAATTTGAATTTTTAGATAAAAAAATGCCAACGTGTCATATCGTTGGCATTTTTTTACTCCTAATATTACTATTAATTAATCGAATCGCTCGAGGCTGGTAATAAGTTATTAGTAGATTTTGGTGTAGTTGTCACGTCTTCTATACTCTCATCTAATTTAAAATCTGATGAACTGTTTCTTTCTATCGAAAAGTTAGATAATAAAATTAAAGCAAATAAAGTAATAGCTAGCGTCCATGTTGTTCTGTCTAAAAAATTATTTGTGTTTTGTACACCTCCTAGAGATTGAGCTCCACCACCTCCAAAAGAAGAAGATAAACCTCCTCCTTTTGGATTTTGTACCATTACTATAAGTATTAGAATAACAGCTACAAGTAGTATCACGACTAAAAATAAGTTATAACTCATGATTTATTGTTTTTGTAAAATTTTGATTTTTTTTATCTGGTCTGCAAAGAAACCACTTTTTTCTGGATATTTCAAACTTAAAATTTCATAGGCTTTTATAGCATTTGAGAATTTTTTTTGTTCTAAATACACTTTAGCTAAAGTTTCAGTCATTAAAGAAGTGTCTGACTTATTCTTAGAAATAGAAATAGTTTTTTGATCATGTTTTTTTAAAGAGGTAATTTTTGGATTTTTTTCTATAAAACGATTAATTAGAAAATTATTATCATCACTTTCAATATGTAAACTATTTCTTTCTATGGGATTATTGATAGAAATTTGAAGCCATTGTTGGAATGAGTGTGTCTCGTTTTTGGAGAAAGTGATAGGAGTTCCTAAATCTAATTCTTTTTCTATTGTTTTAATATTTTTTTCAATGGTTGAAATATTTTGAGATGATATTTTTTTTCGAATCTCTTGATGAATATTAGATGTTTTGTCAAATGATATTGAAGTAATAAAGTCAAATAAAATACTTCTATCAGCAGTGAAAGCGGCAGTAATTTTTAGTTCATTGTTATATCTAAAACTATCTTGATTTTTTAGGCCTTTTAGATATAAAGCTCTAGCAGATTGAAAATATGGATAATTTTTGATAATTTTTTTTAACTCAGATATATGCTCCTCTTTGATATTTTGAGAATAAGATATTAAATTTGTATAGGTTTTTAAATTCATTACCAATTACCTAATGATGCATTAAAAATATCTTGAATAATTCGTTCTAATATTTCATCCAAAGCAGCATCTAATACTCCACCTGTTAGTTGGGCATTAGCATCAAAATCTGAGTAAAAAGAGAACTGTTTTTCAAAATCATCTTCTTCCTTTAAAAGATTATAAAAACGAACATTTACGGTTATTGTAAGTCTATTTTGAGCAGCGGTTTGTTGTGATGTAGCACTCATTGGATTTACTCTGTAACCGGTAATTTCTCCCTCAAAACGAAGATCTCCTCTTGAATTAACAAGATCTAAATTAGTCTGTCGCAAGAATAAATCTTGCATTTCTTGTGTGAATCTTTGGCTGAGTTGAGGTTCAATTAAAGGAGCTTGATTAGCGAAGAAATCTACTTGTATAGTCTTAGAATCTCCAGTTGATCCTCCGTTAAATTTATATATCCCACAACTAAAAAATAGGGCAGTAGTTACTAATAATAAGGTAAAAAATATTGTATTTTTCATAATTCATATCAAATGTACAAAACTTAATTACAAATCATATTGTTTGATTTTTCTATATAAAGTTCTTTCCGAAATACCTAGTTCTTTTGCTGCTAATTTTCGTTTATTGTTATTTTTTTCTAATGAACGTTTTATCATTTCAATTTCTTTTTCTTGTAATGATAGGTTTTCATTGTCCTCAATGTCTTCTGCAAAATCATAATTTTCACTTGTGTTAATGTGTTGAGGTAATTTAACTACTTCTGTGGCATACTGCTCTTGTTCTTTTTCTTGGTATATTTTTTCAATTAATTGATGATTTTCTTCACGAACTTTATCAGAGTTTCCAGTTCGCATTAAATCAAGTGTCAATTTCTTAAGATCGTTGATGTCATTTCTCATGTCAAAAAGAATTTTATACATGATGTCTCTTTCGTTGCTAAAATCACTTTTATCTGTATTTCTTCCAATTAATACAGGTAAATTCTCTCTGTTTTTTGGTAAATATTGAGTGATTTTATCAGCGGATACAAGTCTTTTTTCTTCAACTACAGATATTTGTTCTGCAATATTTCTTAATTGACGAATATTTCCGGGGAAACGATAATTTAAAAGAATATTTTTTGCATTATCATCTAATCGAATTGTTGGCATCCTGTATTTATGTGCGAAGTCTGATGCAAATTTTCTGAACAATAAATGAATATCTTCTTTTCTCTCTCTTAAAGGGGGGAGGTGAATTTCAATAGTACTTAATCTATAATACAAATCTTCTCTAAATTTTTCTTTTTCAATAGCTTGCTGCATGTTTAGATTAGTAGCAGCTACAATCCTAACATTTGTTTTTTGAACTTGAGATGATCCTACTTTTATAAACTCTCCATTTTCTAAAACACGTAATAATCTTACTTGAGTTGTTAAAGGAAGTTCACCAACTTCATCTAAAAAAATAGTTCCACCATCTGCAACTTCAAAATACCCTTTTCGTGTATTTGAGGCTCCTGTAAAAGCCCCTTTTTCATGCCCAAACAATTCGCTATCTATAGTCCCCTCTGGAATAGCTCCGCAATTAACAGCAATATATTTTGCATGTTTTCTATGGGATAAAGAGTGAATTATTTTTGGAATATTTTCTTTACCAACTCCACTTTCTCCTGTTACTAGAACAGAAATATCTGTAGGAGAAACTCTAACAGCTTTTTCTAAAGCTCGACTTAATTGAAGGTCATTACCAATGATTCCAAATCGTTGTTTTACTGCTTGAAGATTTTCCATTTTTTCAGAGTTTTAAGGTTTAAAGTTCAAATCATTTATTTTGTAAAATTTGACTAAGAACTATTTTTAATTATTATCCGAATATCCAACAGCAATCCCTTTTAATGTAGCTGAAGTACAACTTTCTACTTTTACATTTACAAACTCCCCAAGCTGATAGTGTTCTTTAGGAAAAACAATCACAGTGTTTTGTGTATTTCTGCCTTTCCATTGATTTAAATTTTTTTTGGAAGTTCCTTCTATCAAGACTTCTTCAATGTTTCCTATATGTTGTTGGGTTCTATACAAACTATGCTTTTGTTGTAAGTCAATAATTTCTTGTAGACGTCTTTTTTTAATTTTGTGTGGTACATCATCAGACATTTTTTTAGCTGCCAAGGTACCTGGTCTTTCTGAATATGCAAACATAAAACCAAAGTCATATTTTACAAAATTCATTAGGTCTAATGTTTCTTGGTGATCATGTTCTGTTTCTCCACAAAAACCAGAAATCATATCCTGAGATAAGGCCATTTCAGGAATGATTTTAAAAATGTTTTTTACTAATTCCATGTATTCTTCTCTAGTGTGTTGCCTGTTCATTGCTTTTAACATTTTGTTACTTCCACTTTGAACAGGTAAGTGAATATATTTACAAATATTTTTATGTCTTGACATTATATGAATTACATCTAGGCTCATATCTTGAGGATTGGATGTTGAAAAACGAAAACGTGTTTTTGGAAATTTAGTTGCACATATATCTAAAAGTTGTGCAAAATTAACTGCTGTTGTTTGAGCTATTTCAGAAGCTTTTTTAAAATCTTTTTTTAAGCCACCACCAAACCATAAATAACTATCTACATTTTGGCCAAGTAAAGTTATTTCTTTAAAATTTTTATCAACCATTTCTTGAATCTCATCTGCAATACTATTGGGATCTCGGCTCCTTTCTCTTCCTCGTGTAAATGGCACTACACAAAAAGTACACATATTGTCACAACCACGGGTAATTGATACAAATGCAGAGACTCCATTTGAATTTAGTCTAACGGGTGAAACATCTCCGTAGGTTTCATCTTTAGATAAAATAACGTTTATAGCATCCCTACCATGATAAACTTCTGCAAGCAAATTAGGAAGATCTCTGTAAGCATCTGGCCCAACAACTAAATCAACAATTTTTTCCTCTTCTAAAAACTTTTCCTTTAGACGTTCTGCCATACAGCCTAATACACCGACTTTCATGGTTGGATTAACTTTTTTAACAGCATTGTATTTTTGTAACCTTCTTCGAACTGTAGTTTCAGCTTTTTCTCTAATAGAACAAGTATTTACTAAAACTAAATCAGCCTCTTCAAGAATTTGAGTGGTATTGTATCCCTCTTTATCTAGTATCGAAGCTACAATTTCACTATCATTCATATTCATTTGACATCCATAGCTTTCTATGAAAAGTTTTTTTGTATTCTCTGATCTTTTTTCAGTTACTAAAGCTTTCCCTTGAATGTTTTCGTCGATTATTTTTTTTGTATGTTTCATCCCTTCAATTAGTTACAAAGATACAACCAAAATAGAAAAAATATGACATATTGTCAGAATAATTTATGCTAAAATAACCCTAAAATTAAACTAGATTTTTAAGAAAAAACAAAATATTTAAAAAAACTCTCTACTTTTGCAATCCTAAATCAAGTTTTTTGATGACTTGAATTACATGAAAATAATAATTTTAGATATGGCAAAAAATTTAGTAATTGTAGAGTCACCAGCAAAAGCAAAAACTATCGAAAAATTTTTAGGTAAAAACTTTCAAGTAGAATCTAGCTATGGTCACATCGCAGATCTTCCTTCAAAAGAATTAGGCGTTAATGTTGATGGTGATTTCAAACCTAACTATATCGTGTCAACAGATAAAAAAGCAATTGTAAAAAAATTGAAAGATTTGGCTAAAAAGGCAGAAATGGTTTGGTTGGCTAGTGATGAGGATAGGGAAGGTGAAGCGATTGCATGGCATTTATCAGAACAATTAAAATTAAAGCAAGAGAATACAAAGCGAATTGTTTTTCATGAAATAACTAAAAATGCAATTTTAAAAGCTGTTGAAAACCCAAGAGATATAAATTATAATCTCGTTAATGCTCAACAAGCGAGAAGAGTTTTAGATCGACTTGTAGGGTATGAGCTATCTCCAATTCTATGGAGAAAAGTTAGGGGAGGGTTGTCTGCAGGAAGGGTTCAATCTGTTTCGGTTAGATTAATCGTAGAAAAAGAACGTGAGATTGAAAATTTTAATCCAAAAGCGTCTTTTAGAGTAGATGGCCAATTTACAAATCCCAATGGAAGTAGATTCAAAGCAAAATTAGCTAAAAACTTTACTTCAGAATCTGAAGCAAAAATGTTTTTAAATTCTTCTATTGATGCTACATATAATGTTTCTGACTTACAGAAGAAACCTGCAAAAAAATCACCAGCAGCTCCATTTACCACCTCTACACTTCAACAAGAAGCTTCTAGAAAATTAGGATTCCCTGTTGCTAAAACTATGATGATTGCACAGAGATTATATGAAGCCGGTTTAATTACTTACATGAGGACTGACAGTGTTAACTTATCTAAAGATGCAAAGATGGCTGCTCAAGCAAAAATTATTTCTTCTTATGGAGAGTCTTTTAGTGTACCAAGAAACTTCTCTAATAAATCAAAAGGTGCTCAAGAGGCTCATGAAGCTATTCGTCCTACAGATATGAGTAAACAAGAAGTTTCTATTGAATATGATCAAGATCGATTGTATAGCTTAATATGGAAGAGAACACTTGCCTCTCAAATGAGCGAGGCTCAATTAGAAAGAACTGTCGTAAAAATTAAAAATAACAAAAACGAAAAAATATTTATTGCAAATGGAGAAGTCATCACTTTTGAAGGTTTTTTAAAAGTTTATCTTGAAGATGTTGATGATTACGATGAAGACGATCAAGCAGGAATGTTACCAAAGTTAAAATTAAATGAATTACTTAAAAATAATTTTATAAATGCTACTGAAAGATACACAAAGGCTCCCTATAGATTTTCAGAAGCATCATTGGTAAAAAGGCTTGAAGAATTAGGTATTGGGAGACCTTCAACATATGCCCCTACTATTTCAACAATTCAAAAAAGACAGTATATAGAAAAAGGAACTGTAGAAGGTAAAGACAGAAACTACACCCAACTTTCTTTAAGTAATGGAGAAGTTATTTTAAAAAAGTTAGTTGAAAAGGTAGGTTCTGATAAAGGAAAATTAGTTCCAACAGATATTGGAAATATAGTGAATGACTTTTTGGTTGCAAATTTTTCTAACATTTTAGATTTTGGATTTACAGCTAAAGTTGAAAGTGATTTTGATGAAATTGCTGAAGGAAAAGAAGATTGGACCTCTATGATTAAAGAGTTTTACAAAGATTTTCACCCTACTGTAGAAGATGTAGCTGCTAATGCAGAAAGAGCAAAAGGAGAGCGTTTACTTGGTGTTGATCCTGATTCTGGAAAAAATGTATATGTAAGATTGGGGAGATATGGAGCTATGGTTCAAATTGGTGAAGCATCTGACGAAGAAAAACCAAAGTTTGCCAGTTTACAAGTAGATCAAACGATGAATACACTTACTTACGAAGAAGCTATGGATTTATTTCAGTTACCTAAAATAATTGGGGATTATGAAAATAAAGAAGTAGTGGTTGCAAATGGAAGGTTTGGGCCTTATATCCGTTTTGACAGTATGTTTGTATCTCTAGAAAAGGGAGAGAACCCTATGTCTATAGACCTAGAAAGAGCGAAAGAGCTAATTGAAGCTAAGCGAAAAGCAGATGCACCAGTTGGTTATTTTGATGAGTTACCCATTCAAAAAGGAGTTGGAAGATTTGGCCCTTTTATTAAATGGAACTCAATGTTCATAAATGTCAATAAAAAATATGATTTTGACAACCTTTCTTCTAAAGACATGGAGCAATTAATTGAGGATAAGATTCAGAAAGAAAAAGAAAAATTAATTCAATATTGGGAAGATGTTGGAATTAGAATTGAAAAAGCTCGTTGGGGAAGATTTAATGTGTTAAAAGGGAAAATAAAAATTGAACTTCCTAAAACTACTAATATTGATAAAATCACAAAAGAAGAAGCTGTTAAGATGATAGAAGCAAAAACACCTAAAAAAAAGACAGTTAAGAAGAAAACGACTAAAAAGAAAACGACTAAAAAGAAATAATAAATCATTATCTTGCAAAAAAAGATTTTTAAAGAATAAATGAATTCTGATTTTTTAACTCCTGTCAAAGACTCTTTAGTTGCTCATTCTGCAATATTTTCATCAAAATCTCTTGGCGAAAAAATGAGATTGCATTCTCAGACTAATGGTTTTCCCGACCTAACAAATGTAAATATTGCCATTATTGGTGTAGAAGAAGATAGGAATACTGAAGATAATTTTGGTTGTGGAAAAGATTTACATCATATTAGAAGACATTTATATCAATTGTTCCCTGGGAATTGGAATACTTTAATAGCAGATTTAGGGAATATAAAAAAAGGAGACTCAATATCAGACACACATTATGCTGTAACTGAGGTGATTACTAATTTATTAAAAAATAATATTTTACCTATTATTATTGGAGGTGGTCAAGACACTACTTTTTCAAATTATAAGGCATACGATCAATTAGAGCAAACAGTAAATTTAGTAACTGTAGATAGTATGTTTGATTTAGGGAGCTTCGAAGATGAATTATCTTCAAAATCTTATCTAAGCAAGATCATTATGGAAGTTCCAAGTAATCTTTTTAACTACAGTAATATTGGTTATCAAACGTATTTTAATTCACAAGAAGAAATTAACTTAATACAAAGTTTAAATTTTGATACCTACAGGTTAGGTGAAGCTAAAGATTTAGAAATTTTAGAACCTGTTTTTAGAGATGCCGATATCGTAAGTATTGATATTGGTGTTATAAGACAAAGTGATGCACCAGCAAATAATAACCTTTCTCCAAATGGTTTTTATGGTGATGAAATTTGTGCAATAGCAAGATATGCAGGAATAAGTGATAAAGTTTCGTCATTTGGTATTTATGAATATAATTCAAAATATGATTCAAATCATCAAACAGCTCATCTGATAGCTCAAATGATATGGTATTTCATTGAAGGGGTTAATTTTAGAGCAAAAGATTATCCTTTCATTACAAAAGATGATTATCAGAAATTCACCGTCATGTTAGAAAATGATGATCCAATAAATTTTTACAAAAGTAACAAAACAGGAAGATGGTGGATGGAGATAAATTTAATTAAAGATAATAAATATAAAAGACACACGTTAGTACCATGTACCTATCAAGATTATATAGAAACAACCAAAGAACAAATTCCAGATAGGTGGTTCAAAGCGCAAAGAAAGATGGTTTAAATGAAGAGTTTCATAAGGTTATATTAAAATACAATTATTAGATTGTATTTTTACAAAAAAAACTTTAGGTTTACGAACTTTTTCAGGTAAGATATATAAAATATGAAGAAAGCAACATTATATGTACTTTTAATAACTATCATTTATGGATGTGGATCTAATGATAGAGGGGAGTTAGTTGGAGTAAAATCTAAGAAATGGTTTAGTGAACGACCTTTTGGGATGGTTTCTATTCCGAGTGGTTCTTTCACTATGGGTCGACAAGATGAAGATATAACAGGAACCATGTCAGCACCTGCAAGAACAGTTAGTTTAAGCCCTTTTTACATGGATGAGACAGAGATTTCTAATTCAGAATATAAACAATTTGTTAATTGGGTGCGAGATTCCATTGTAAGAGTTAAAATGGCCGATATGGCTGATTTTGCATCGGGAGGAAGTTTAGTTAATGCAAATGGAGAGCCACTATCAGGAGGCATTTATGACTTTTCATATGCAGTGACAGATACTACAAATGCAAATGCATATCAAAAGTATATGTTAGAAAATTATTATGATTTTGATTCCATAAAACCATTAAATTGGGAAAATGATATTTTTTGGGATACTAATGATTATCCTGATGAATATTATACTGAAGTAATGGACTCTTTATATATCAAAAAAGAAGAAGCAAGAAATGGGATAAGAACTTTTAACTCCAAATATTTAAAATATACTTATTCCTGGTTTGATGTCAATGCTTCTGCTAAAAGTTCTAAAAGCAGAAAAGAATTTTTAAGAAATGAGACTGTTAATGTATACCCAGACACTACTGTATGGGTAAAAGATTTTAGCTATTCTTACAACGATCCAATGCATCAAGATTACTTTTTTCATCCTGCATATCAAGACTACCCTGTAGTAGGTGTTAACTGGTATCAGGCACAAGCTTTTTGTAATTGGAGAACAAAAAATAAGAATGATAGAACTCGTGATAACAGAAATTTCGTTCAATCAACTGTTTTTAGATTACCAACTGAAGCCGAATGGGAATATGCAGCTAGGGGAGGACTTGAATTTTCAAAATATCCATGGGGAGGACCAAATACCACTAGTGATAGGGGATGTTTTCTAGCTAATTTTAAACCGGTTAGAGGAAATTATGCGGTAGATGGAGCATTATATACAGTTGAGGTGCAATCATTTAATGCAAATGATTATGGACTTTTTAATATGGCAGGAAATGTCGCAGAATGGACAAATACATCTTATAATCCATCATCTTATAATATGGGCTCTACTATGAACTCTAATGCTGAAGATAGAAATAATAAAAGAAAAGTTATAAGAGGTGGTTCATGGAAAGATGTAGCATATTTTTTAGAAGTTAGTTCAAGAGACCACGAATATGGTGATACAGCAAGAAGTTACATTGGCTTTAGAACTGTTCAAAGTTCTCCAGGAGCCCAACAAAAAAACAAATAATTAATTATTAACCCCCAATTAAAAACTGAAATTTAAATTATGGCACAATCAAAATCAACTAAGAAAATTTTTAACATGGCTTATGGTATTGGAGCCGCGATAGTAATTGTAGGAGCTTTATTTAAAATACAACATTGGCCATATGGATCTTTAATCCTAACTATTGGTATGGTAGTAGAGGCAATTGTATTTTTTATATCTGCTTTTGATGCTGTAGAAGAAGATTTAGATTGGACAAAAGTTTATCCAGAGTTAGGAGATGCAGATGGTGAGGGAGCAGGTGTGAATGGTATGCTATCTCAAAAATTAGATAATTTATTAAAAGAAGCTCAAGTAGATACTGAATTGATGAATAGTTTAGGAGCAAGCATCAAAAATTTCCATACTGCTTCAGAAGGATTAAGTGTTGCATCAGAAACAATTTTGTCTACTTCAAAATACAACGATCAGGTAGAAATAGCTGCCACTCAGATGGAATCTTTAAATGGATTGTATCAAGTTCAGATGGAAAACGCTAATAAACAATCAGAATTAAACAACTCAATGATTGAAAATTCAGAACGTTTAAAAGAACAAATGGAATCATTAGCTAGTAATTTATCCTCTCTCAATGGAGTTTATGGAGGAATGTTATCCGCAATGTCAAGTAAATAATTAGTTCAATAACTGTATAACTTAAAAAACTAATCAATATGGCAGGAGGAAAATTATCCGCAAGGCAAAAGATGATTAATTTAATGTATCTTGTTTTTATTGCAATGTTAGCAATGAATATGAGTAAGGAAGTTTTATCTGCTTTCGGTTTCATGAATGAAGAACTAACCCAAAGTATTAGAAGTACTTCTTTGAAAAATAGTGAATCATACTCAAATTTAAATATTAAGGCACAAGATCAAATAGAGAAATTTGGACCTTTAAAAATAAAAGCTGAAAAAATTAAATTATTGTCAAATGATTTAAATACATATATAGATACCTTAAAGTCAAAAATAACTAAAGATATTGATGATTTAAAAGATTATGAAGCAATGGACAAACCAGATGTTCTGGATGAGTATTTTTTTGTTGGAGACAAATTATCAAAAAAAGGTAAAGAATTTAAGGGAAAAATCAATAGTTACAGAGATTCAGTAATTGCTGTTTTAGGTCCTGGTAACACAAAATTAATATCAGTCATAAATAAGAGGTTTAATACTGACGATTACAAGAATAAAGATGGTAAGAAAATTGATTGGATTGAATACAGATACAAAGGTTTTCCAGTCGTAGCATCTCTAACAAATTTTAGTCAAATTCAAGGGAATGTAAAAAATACAGAAAGTGATTTTTTATCTGCTCTACTAGGAAATCAGTTAGAAGGAGATTCAAAGTTAACGACCAATAACTACAAGGGAATCGTAAGACTTGAAAAGACAGCGTATTTTTCTGGTGAACGCGTAAAAGGTCAGGTTGTTTTAGGTAGATATGATGATCAATTGGTTCCAAGTAAAGTTACTTTAGGTAAAAAAGATATCACTAAAAGTGTAGAGAACGGTCAAGTTCTTTTAGATATGCCATCAGGAAATATTGGTGAAAGAGAATTCAAAGGTGTAATTACATTTATGCAAGATGGTGAGGCCCAAGATATTCCTTTTGAAAGCTCCTATTCTGTCATAGCAGAGCCAAGTGAGGCAGTTATTTCTGCAGACAAGATGAATGTTGTTTATAGAGGTCTAGATAACCCCATATCCATATCAGTTCCAGGTGTAGGTGACAAAGATATTACCCCAACAGTTGGAAATGGAAATAAATTGACGAAAACTGGTACCGGGAAATATATTTTAAATCCAGGTATTGGGAAGGAAGTTAAAATTAATGTATCTGCAAAATTAAGTAGTGGTAAAAAAATTAATACACCAAAAATATTTAGGATAAAAGATATCCCTGCTGCTGCTGGAACTGTTCGAGGAGATTTTGGTATAGTTCCGATGCCAAAAACTAGTTTAGGGAATACACCAATTGGTGCAGCACTTCCTGATTTCGTTTTTGATTTACAGTTAGTTGTTCAAGGTTTCACAATAAAAGTACCTGGCCAATTAGCCGTTAAGTGTACCGGAACTAAGCTAAGTGCTAAAGCTAAAAAAACTCTAGCAAAAGCTAGAAGAGGAGATTTAATTACTATTTTTGATATTAAAGCCATCGAAAAAACAAAAGGTACTCGTATTAAAAAAGTATTACCGGTAAGTATATCGATTACAAACTAGAAGAATAAAATATAAGCAGTATGATTAGGAAGCTTTTTTTTACCGTTGTTATTGTACTATTAACTACAAGTTATTTAAGTGCCCAAGCGAATCTACTAAATGCTAGTAGTGTAGATGATATTGGAAAAAAATCAAAAGAAAAAATCGCAGCAGACAATGACAATCCACTACCTTATGGGTACATAGATGATAGAGATATCCTTTGGTCTAAAGTGGTTTGGGAATTTGTTGATTTAAATCAAAAAATTAATCTGCCATATTATTTCCCTATCGACACTTCTAATATTCAAAATGATAGACGCTCATTATTTGATACTCTTTTGAAAGGAATCAAAAAAAATGACATTAAAAACGTCTACTCGGATTCTTTTTTTACATCAAAAATAACAGGTTCAGAAATTGAAGAAAAGTTAGTTAATATTCGTTTAAATGGAGATTATCCAGATACCTTTAGAATTCAAACTCAAGACATTGAAGGTTATATGATGAAAGGAATGTGGTACTTTGATAAGCGTTTAGGAGAATTGAAATATAGGTTGTTAGCATTAGCGCCAATGGGGAAAGATGTCTTAACTCTTGGTTTACCTGATATTGAAGATGATGAATTATATGAGCTTTTTTGGGTTTTTTATCCAGAAGCTAGAAATATATTACATTCAGCAAAGGTTTTTAATCCCAAAAATGTTTCTCAACCTATCTCCTATGACCACCTTTTAAATGCCAGAAGATTCAATGCCGTCATAGTACGAGAAGAAAATATTTATGGAAACAGAAAGATTGCAGACTATATCAGAGGGAATGCTTTATTTCAGTTGCTAGAGGCAGATAGAATTAAGGAGTCTATAAGAGATAAAGAAATAGATATGTGGAATTATTAACTCAATGATTTTATAAAAATTTTATAAAGCGTTTCGAAATTCGAAACGCTTTTTTATTGTAAAAGAGTATTTTTGAACTGTGAAAGTACAGTATATCATTGTTGGTTTGGGTTTAGCAGGATTGGCTTTTGTTGAGAAACTAATTGAAGCTAAAAAAAGTTTTATTGTTTTTGAAGATGATTCACAAACCTCTTCCCTTGTTGCTGGTGGTGTTTATAATCCGGTTATTTTAAAACGGTTTTCGCCTGTTTGGAATGCTAAAGATCAATTAGCTATTGCACTTCCTTTTTATGAACATCTAGAAAAAAAATTTAATACCACTTTCGATCAAAAATTTGTCATAAAAAAAGCCTTCAAATCTATAGAAGATCAAAACAATTGGTTTACTGCGTTTGATAAACCAACTGTAGCTCCATTTTTAGACCCGAAATTAGACAAACAAACCCATGAAGGTGTTATAGGTGAATATTATTTTGGAAATGTAAAAGAGGGTGGTAGAATTGATACTCATAAATTAGTAGAGGCTTACAGGCACTATTTAAAAAATTGTCAAAAGATTCGATTTGAAAAATTTTGTCATAACGAGATTTGTTTTGAAGATCATTTAGTTTACTATAAAAATATTCAGTCAGAAAAAATTGTCTTTTGTGAAGGGTTTGGAGTAAAACAAAACCCTTATTTTAATCATTTACCCTTGGAGGAGGTTAAAGGTGAAATAATTACAATCTATGCACCTAATTTAAATATAGATTTTTTATTAAAATCAACATTATTTGTACTTCCATTGGGAAATCATCATTACAAAGTCGGTGCTACTTTTAACCATAAGGACAAAACCTCAATACCATCGATTGAAGGAAAAAAGGAATTGGTTGAAAAACTTAAAAGAGTGATTACCGTTCCGTATAAGATTATAGATCAGTCAGCAGGCATAAGACCTACTGTAAAAGACAGAAGACCAATGGCAGGAGTTCACCACAAACAAAAGCAATTAAGTGTCTTAAATGGCTTGGGAACCCGTGGAGTGATGATAGCTCCTACAGTAGCTGAAAATTTATTCAAGCATATAGAATATGATGAGGAGCTAGATCCTGAAATAGATATTAAGCGATTTCATAAAAATATTTAATAGAAAACCTATTGAAACATCAAAATTTTGTAAAACAATAGTATTCTTTTTTTGCCTAGTTTTGCATCAGAAAAAATGATAAAAAATTAATGCTCAACGTACATAACTTAACGGTCTCTTTTATGGGGTCTGACTTATTTTCAGGAATAACTTTTAAATTAAATAAAGGAGACAGAATTGGATTAATAGGAAAAAATGGTGCAGGAAAATCTACTTTATTAAAAGTTCTATCAAAAGATATTGAAAGTAGTGCCGGAACCATGGCTTTTGATAAAGATATTCAAATAGGTTTTTTACGTCAAGATATAGATTTTGTTCAGGGGAGAACTATTTTAGAGGAAGCCTATCAAGCATTTGAAGAAATTAAAGAAATTGAGTTAAAATTAGACGCTACAAATGAACAATTAGCTACTAGAACAGATTATGAAAGTAAAGCATATAATCAGTTAATTATTGATTTAACAGATCTAACCGAGCGCTATGAATTATTGGGAGGTTATAATTATCAAGGAGATACTGAGAAGATACTCCAAGGATTGGGCTTCCAAAGAAAAGACTTTGACAAACTAACAGATACCTTTTCCGGTGGTTGGAGAATGCGAATAGAATTGGCGAAACTTTTACTACAAAATAATGATATTCTCTTATTAGATGAACCAACAAACCACTTAGATATTGAATCTATAATTTGGTTAGAGAATTTTTTAAAATCCTATGCTGGCGCTATAGTTCTAGTTTCTCATGATAAAATGTTCTTAGATAATGTTACCAATAGAACGATAGAAATTTCATTAGGACAAATTTATGATTATAAAAAACCCTATTCTCAGTTTCTAGTTCTAAGAGGAGAAATCAAGGAAAAACAATTACAAGCGCAAAAGAATCAAGAAAAAGAGATTAAACAAAAACAACTGTTAATCAATAAATTTAAAGCAAAAGCAAGTAAAGCTTCTATGGCGCAGTCTTTAATGAAACAACTAAATAAAGTAGAACTTATAGAAGTTGATCAAGACGATAACGAAGCTATGAATGTTCGGTTTGCTATTTCAAAACAACCAGGTAAGGTAGTTGTTGAGGCAGAAAAAATGAGTAAAAGTTATGGAGATAATCATGTTCTTGAAAATGTAAATCTTTTAATAGAAAGAAATAGTAGAATTGCATTTGTAGGGCAAAACGGACAAGGGAAATCTACTTTAGCAAAAATGATGGTGGGTGAAATTCCATTTGAAGGCTACTTAAAGCTTGGTCATAACGTCGAGATTGGGTATTTTGCTCAAAATCAATCAGAATATTTACCACCTGAAAAAACAGTTTTGGAAATCATGGAGGATGCTGCAACAGATGGAAATAGAGTACGAGTTAGAGACATGTTAGGTTCTTTTTTGTTTAGAGGGGATTCGGTAGATAAAAAAGCAAAAGTACTCTCTGGAGGAGAACGCAATAGATTGGCATTATGTAAGTTGTTATTATCGCCATTTAATGTTTTGATCATGGATGAACCAACAAATCACCTTGATATCGCCTCTAAAAATGTACTCAAGGAAGCCTTAAAAAATTTCAATGGAACCCTAATTTTAGTATCTCATGATAGAGATTTTTTACAAGGGTTAACATCAACGGTTTTTGGTTTTAAAGATAAAGTTATTAAAGAATACTTAGGTGATATTGATTATTTTCTAGAACAACACAAGATGGAAAATCTTAGGGAGGTAGAAAAGAGAACTGTTATTAAAGTTGATAAACCTTCTTCAAAAAAAGAAAATGAATTATCTAGAGATCAGGGAAAACAACTTCGAAAATTGAAAAATAAGTTAACCAAAATTGAAACAGAAATTGTTGATTTAGAGTCAGAAATTTCTAGAATAGATATAGAATTAGCTCAGAATTACGAGGAGGTTTCAAGTACACCTAATTTCTTTGAAAATTACAAAGCTAAAAAAGCAGCTTTAGAATCTTTAATGTCTGATTGGGAATTAGTAGAGGAAGAGGTTGAAAAATTTTTATAACTTGTTGTGAATTCTTACTATGGATTTTAATTCTCAAACACAAGGTAAAAATCAACGTATTGTTCTTACTGAACTCGAAGCTAGCAACTACAAACTTTTCATAAAAAGAGAAGATCAAATTCATCCTTTAGTATCTGGAAATAAGTTTAGAAAATTAAAATATAATATACAGGCTGCAGCTAATAATAAATATAAAAAAATACTCACTTTTGGCGGCGCCTATTCTAACCATATTCTTGCAACTGCGATTGCTGGGAATTTAAATAATCTTCAAACAGTAGGGATTATTAGAGGAGATGAATTAGGGATTGATATTACTAAAACACTTGAATCAAATTCCACATTAAGGTCAGCTGTTCATTACGGCATGACACTTGAATTTATTTCAAGAGAAAGATATAGAGAAAAAATTTCAAATGATTTTATAAAAAGTTTTAAAAAAAAATATGCTGATTTTTATTGTATTCCTGAGGGAGGTACTAATAATTTAGCTGTGAAAGGATGTGAAGAGATTTTAACAAAAGAAGATTATCAGTTTGATTATATTTGTTCTTGTGTTGGAACTGGTGGTACTATTTCGGGAATTATTAATAGTGCTAAAAAGCACCAGAAGGTTTTAGGTTTCCCTGTATTAAAGGGAGATTTTTTGAAGAATGAAATTCAAAAATATTCTAAAAGTACAGATAATTGGCAGTTATTGAATGATTATCATTTTGGAGGTTATGGAAAGTATTCAGATGAATTGATTCATTTTATCAATCGATTTAAAGAAGAAACAAATATCCCCCTAGATCCAATTTATACTGGAAAAATGATGTTTGGAGTTTTAGATATGATTAAAAAAAACAGCTTCCCTGTAGGGAGTAAAATACTGATTATTCATTCAGGAGGTTTACAAGGAATAGAGGGTTTTAATAATAGATTGAAATATAAATCTATTGATTTAAAAATACTATAAATGAAAATTAAATTAGTTTTTTTGGTTTTTTCTGTGTTGCTTCTTGAGAGTTGTAGTTCCAGTAGAAAAATCACCAATACTAAAAATAGAAAAGTAAAAATAATTGAAAACCCTTATAAAAATGTGTCCTCTGTTAAACAAGTACAGCACGTTAAAAAGCTTCAAAAAAGCAATAAATCATTAAATAAATACTCCCTTCAATATATTAGAAAATATGCTCCTATAGCGGTATCAGAAATGCATAAATATAATGTGCCTGCTAGTATCACTTTAGCACAAGGTATTTTAGAATCAGGTAATGGAAGAAGTCAATTGGCCTCTAAATCAAACAATCATTTTGGAATAAAATGTCATACTGGATGGAAAGGAGCTAAAGTATATCATGATGATGATGAAAAAGGAGAATGTTTTAGGAAATACAAATACGTTGAGAGTTCTTATGAAGATCATTCTCAATTTCTCAGTGCAAGAAGACGTTATGCTAGTTTGTTTAAATTAAGAAAAACAGATTATAAAGGTTGGTCTAAAGGGTTAAAAAAAGCAGGTTATGCAACTGATAAAAATTATCCTAAAAAATTGATAAAAATTATTGAGACCTATGAATTATATGAGTTTGATAAGATTCGTGAAAAAGATTTAAAGCGGGTTAAAAAAGAAATTATAAAAACTCAACCTAAACCAAAAAATAAAATAAAAAAAAGGGTTAAAAAATATTACCAAGTAAAAAAAGGAGACACACTATATTCAATCGCAAGAAAATATGAAACTACAGTCGCTAACTTGAAGACAGTAAATGCTTTAAAAAGTAACACGCTTACTATTGGTCAAAAACTCCTCATTAACTAAAAATTTACAATTTTTATAATTGTTTATTTATAAAAAAATCAATATTAATTTAAAAAAAATATTATAAATGAAGATTATTAAACCTGTTAATGGGAAACACCCCCAAATATCAAAAGATTGCTTTATCGCTGAAAATGCAACAATTGTTGGAGAAGTTTTTATTGGAAAGCAATGTAGTATTTGGTTCAATACTGTAATTAGAGGAGATGTTCACTTTATAAAAATTGGAAATAAGGTAAATATTCAAGATGGCGCAGTAATTCACGCAACATTTCAAAAATCTCCCACAACCATCGGCAACAATGTCTCAATAGGTCATAATGCCATTGTTCATGGATGTACCATTCATGATAATGTATTAATAGGAATGGGAAGTATTGTTATGGATGACTGTGTTATAGAAAGTAATTCAATTATCGCTGCTGGAGCTGTAGTAGCAAAAAATACTCGTGTAGAGAGTGGCGCTATTTATGCAGGAGTTCCAGCTAAAAAGATTAAAAATATTTCAAAGGAGATGATTTCTGGTGAAATTGATAGAATTGCAAATAACTACATAGAATATTCTAGCTGGTTTAAAGCGTAAATAATTTAAATATGATTATAGAATATCTAAGTATTATATTTTTTTTAGGATATAAAATCAGAAAAGGTTTAAATTTGAATTAAATTTATTGAGTAATTAACTATTCAAATATGAAAAATATACTGTTTTTATTGCTATTTGTCTTTAACCTTTCATTTGGTCAAAAAGCACCAGAAGTAGACTTGTCTAATCCTAGAGCCACTGTTTACTCTCAAATGTATTTTTTACAAACAACTTCTTATCAGCCTGAGAAAGCTGCGAAAACTATTTATGGATTAGATGAAAAAGAAGCTATAGAAGCAGTTGTTAAGATTAAAAGAATCTTGGATGGAAAAGGATTAAAAATAGATTTTAATAGAATTTCTAATGATTCTATGTTTACAGATTCCATATCTTTTATCGCTCAGCATAAGCTCATTTTATTTCCAGAACGTATGCCATTAATTTCTCTTGAGAAGTCTGGCAATTCGTGGTATTATTCATCAGAAACCATTCAAAACCTAGACGTATTATATGCGGAAATATTCCCATGGTATATTGAGAAAATTCAAAACAGTATCCCAGGAGCTGGACATAAAAAGATATTCTCTATAGAAATTTGGCAGTACACATCCCTTTTACTTTTAATAGTATTAGCCTTTATTCTATTTATGATAGCAAAACAACTAGCATTTTTATTTTTAAAGAGAATTCTTTACAAATACATTAAAAATAGTGATGAAGTTAATGAAACTCTCAAAAAATTAGCACATCCCATAAGCTTATTGATTGCCATAGAATTACTTGATATAGTTTTCCCTTCATTACAATTTGGATTAGAAATTAACAGATGGATATTTTTAGGTATTAATATAGCATCCACAGTGTTTTGGATTTATGTATTCCTAAAATTAGCACAAGTTTTAATTAGTTTTTATCAAGAATATGCTCAAAAAACTGAGGGTAAATTAGATGATCAACTGACACCTATTTTAAGAAATTTTTCAACTGTTATTATCTTTATTATTGGAGGTTTCAAACTACTTCTTCTTTTTGGAGTTGATGCTGCAACCATATTAGCAGGAGCTTCTATTGGAGGTTTAGCATTAGCATTTGCATCTCAAGACACAGTTAAAAATCTGATTGGAACTGTTATGATTTTTGTAGATAAACCCTTTCATATAGGTGATTGGATTTCGGCAGGTGAAGTGGTAGGGACTGTTGAAGAAGTTGGATTTAGATCTACAAGAATTAGAGCAGCAGATACCTCTATTTTTCAAATTCCAAATAGTAGGTTGTCAGAATTAGTCATTAATAATAGTGGTTTACGACTTTTTAGACGTTATAATACTCAGTTAGGATTGCGTTATGATACACCTCCTGAATTAATTGAAGCCTTTGTTAAAGGTGTTCGAGAAATAATTAAAGCACACCCAGACACTAAATCAGATTCTTTTAATGTAGAATTTACAGGTTTTGGTGATTCCGCTTTGTTAATAATGATGAATATGTACCTCAAAGATTTAGCTTGGTCTAGCGAGCAAAAATCAAGACATCAAATTCATATAGCTATTGTTAAATTGGCAAAAGAACTTGGAGTTGATTTTGCTTTTCCATCAACAACAGTAATGATTGAACAATTTCCTGAAAAAAAATCAGTAGAACTTCTTTATAATAATGATGAAAAAAGGACTAATGATGTAATTAACAAGGTAGTTTCAGATTTTAAAACAATAGTTAAAGAGCAATAAAATTGGAATAACTATTTTTTTGGAGGCATTGGACCTCTTAAATGAATAACTAATCCATTGAGAAAATTTCGTAAAATCTGATCACCACATTCCATATATTTTGGGTGATCTTCCTTTCTAAAAAATGCCCCAAGCTCACTTTTGGAAACTTTAAAATCTACTAATTTACATATGTTTAAAATATCGTCATCCCTCAATTTGTGAGCTACGCGTAGTTTTTTAAAAATATCATTATTTGTTAGTCCCATATTGTAAATATAGTGGTTTTATGCAACTATATTGAAGATGGCCCATGCATATAAAGCAAAACGACCAAAACGAAACAGACCGAAAAGAATAACGCCTTTTAATGGGTATTTAATCATACCAGCAGCCATACATGTGATTGAGAAAGGAATTGGCAATAAAGCACCAATAAGAATTAAAAAACCTCCCCATTTGCTAGTATTCTTTAAATACCTTTCCATTTTAATTTCTAAATATTTTTTTATAGAATAAATTTTCAAAATAGTTTTTCCAATAAAAAAAGATAAAATACCACCTATATAAGACAAACATGCTAAAATTGTTAAATTTATGAGTGGAGATACTGTTTTTTTAGACCAAGCGATAAAGATTTCTGGGGGTATCAATCCCAGTAAAGTCTCAGAAATAAAAAAAATGATAAGAATTCCTGTCTTAGAAAATGTTTCAGTCAAGAGTTTTAACCCATCTTCTATATTAAAAACATATTTGTTAAAAAAATAAAGAGTTAGAATAACAAAAATTAAGGGTATTGCAGTTTTTTTTAAACTATTAGCGATATAAGTATAAAAACCTGTATAGCTATAATATTGGTGTAATAACTGAATTTTAGATTTTTTTTTAACTTTGGTTTTCATATCTTTTTTTTAGCCGAAAACAAAAATAAGCAGGAAAAATCTCTTTATAAATATAAAAGTAAATAATTAACTTTTATTTATAATTTAACTATAAATTAAAATCAGATGAATATCACTTTAGTAGTTGAGAATATTTTTAAAAAATATTTACCATCACCATTTACGATTGCTATCCTTTTAACTTTTTTAACTTTTCTTCTTGCCTTATTTTTTACTAGGCAAATTGATGTTAGTCTAGTTGAGTATTCGATAGATATATTACAGTTTTGGGAAAAGGGTATTTGGTCAACATCTCTTTTAGAATTTGCTTATCAAATGATGTTAATTCTAGTTTTGGGTCATGTTTTGGTATTAAGTAAGCCAATTAGTAACATGATATTAAAACTTACAATTTTTTGTAAAGATACTGCAACAAGTGCTGCAATTATTGCTTGTTTAACGATGCTGGTAGCTTTTTTTAACTGGGGATTAGGTCTTATTTTTGGAGCCTTATTGGCTCGTAAAGTTGCAGAATATGCCCAGCAAAATAATATAAAACTAAATTACCCAATTATAGGTGCCTCTGGTTATATGGGGTTAATGGTTTGGCATGGTGGTATTTCTGGTTCTGCACCTATCAAAATAAATGAAGATGGACATATAGCTACTCTAATGAAAAATATTTCATCCTCAGAAATAGATTCAAAAATTCCCTCAGTTATAGACTTTAGTCAGACTATTTTTAGTGCTTTTAATTTGGTAATTTTTTTCACAGTAGTTATTGTGATTACTGGACTTTTTTATTTCTTGGGAAAGAAATCCGTACCAACAAAAATAAATTTACCTGAATATAAGATAGTTAAAGAAGTCACATCATCAAATGCAGAAAAATTAAACAACTCTAAAGTTTTAGCTATTACTTTTGGATTACTTATTCTTACCGCTTTTTTTTTTCAGTATTTTAATGATATAAAAGTATTGAAAATTACACCAAATTTAATTAATTTTTTAATGCTAGGATTAGGGATACTTTTGCATGGTAGTCTCATGAGTTTTGGTAACGCAGTTAATGAATCAATAAAAGATATTTCTGGAATTTTAATTCAGTTTCCATTGTATTTTGGTATCATGGGAATTATGAGTAATAGTGGATTGGTAACTCAAATTTCTGATTTATTTGTATCAATTTCAACAACAACAACATTGCCAATATTTACTTTTTTTAGTGCTGGGTTAGTTAATATTTTTGTACCAAGTGGTGGTGGTCAATGGGTTGTTCAAGGACCAATAATTGTAGAATCCGCTTTAAAGCTTGGTGTTCCTTTAAATAAGGTAATTATGGCATTAGCTTATGGTGATCAGATCACCAATATGCTTCAACCATTTTGGGCATTACCACTATTAGGTATTACAAAGTTAAAAGCTAAAGAAATTTTACCCTTCACACTAATTGCAATGATTGTAGGAAGTGTTATATATATTATTGGATTATTATTATTCTAAGATTTATCAAACTATGGTATGGCTTTCAGAAAAGATAGAGTTTCCTCTCCATAAATCTGCTTCAGAAGACGGGATTATTGCTTTAGGTGGTGATTTATCTCCAGAAAGATTAATTTATGCCTATAAACAAGGAATTTTTCCCTGGTATTCTGAAGATGAACCAATTATTTGGTATTCTCCACCCATGAGAATGGTCTTATTTCCTTATGACTTAAAAGTTTCTAAATCAATGAAAAAAATCCTAAAAAAGAAAGAATTTATCATAACTGAAAATAAAGTTTTTGAGGATGTAATCTATAATTGCAAGAATAGTAAAAGAAATAATAATTTTGGAACTTGGATTACCGATGAGATGGAATTGGCATATTCTAAACTTCATAAATTAGGTTATGCAAAATCAATAGAAGTCTGGTTTGTTGATGTTAATCAAAATAAAAAAGAATTGGTTGGAGGATTATATGGAATTGAAATTAAAGGAATTTTTTGTGGTGAGAGTATGTTTTCCAAAGTTTCAAATGCTTCAAAAGTTGCATTTATTCATTTAGTACAAACTAATCAATACAAACTAATTGATTGTCAGATATACAATAATCATTTAGCAAGTTTGGGTGCTAAGGAAATTTCAAGAAGTGAATTTTTAAGTTACTTAGATTAGCATAAGATTGTATAAAATTTTTTTGATACATACATCAATTGAATGAAACCAAATTAGTTAACTATATTTGACAATAAATTCTTTCAATTAAAAAAATGAATATACAAAACGCACAACAACAAGTAGATGATTGGATTAAAAATCATGGTGTTCGTTATTTTAATGAGCTAACCAATATGGCACAACTTACTGAAGAGGTAGGTGAGGTTGCTAGAATTGTAGCTAGAAGATATGGTGAACAATCAGAAAAAGAATCTGATAAAGGGAAAGATTTAGGGGAAGAATTGGCTGACGTATTATTTGTGGTTTTGTGTTTGGCAAACCAAACTGGTATAAATCTTCAAGAATCTTTTGAAAATAAATTAGCCTTAAAAACAAAAAGAGATCAAGATCGGCATCAAAACAACAAAAAACTACTATAGATGGCACTATTAGAAAATATTAAAAAGACTACTTTTTGGTTTAACGTTATGAAAGTTGGAATCGTATTTGTAATATTTATAACAATTATTTCATTGTGCTTTAATAGTTTTTTAGATCTTTTTTCTGGGAATTGGGAAGCCATTTCTGATAAAAATTTCAGTAATCAGCAATGGAAACCTTTTTTTTCAAGTAAAATTATTGCTGGTTTTATTTATGGTATTTATGTCTCTAATAAGAATATGAAATAATACAATTTTAAACAACTGAATTTGTGAATTTCAGTTAACCTATTTTGAATTAAAAAAAAGCGACCATTGGTCGCTTTTTTTTAATTCACTCTAATTTAAATTAGTCTAGTTGTATTAAATCAATCTGACTGTCTATTACTTTTTGATTTAAGACTTTTATTTTATTATTAAATAAATTATAGAGTTTTGCTAATTCTTGATCAATTTTTTTATTGATTTCATTTTTAAAATCTATGGCTTGCTGTGTTGGAGCATAACTGCCAATTCTTGTTAATGAATTTAAATGTGCCAACTTGTTATTCAATCTAATTGGAAAATTTAAAGGATCTTGGTTACTCTTACTTTTTGTTTGGTATAAGGTTTCTTCAATAATGGTCATTTGCTTCAGTAAATTAGTTGCATAGTCTAGTAATTCTGAATGCTTCTCTTTAGCTTTTATAGATTTTTGAAGGGCTTTTACCTGAGTTCTGACTTTTTTAACATTCTTCAAGGCTTTATGAATTTCAGTCACTTTTTCATTAATTTCATTAATGAAATTAAATTGTGCTGTTGCATCCTCAAGAGTGGTTTCGGACATAGGATTTTTTAAGATTGTAAAACTTTGTGATTTAGAATCTTCTCCCACTTTTAGCATAACTTTATAATCTCCTGGTAATGCCATTGGTCCGTTTAAAGAAGCCCACCATAAAATCATTCCTTTTACTTTTTCTGCTCCAGGATACATCATATCCCAATAAAAAACATTATTTCCATCCTTTATATTTAGTTTAGCTTCTTTTTTTTCTTTGTTTGGCTTTGTGCTAAATGTTTTAATAACTAATCCATTATTATCATAAATATGTAAAGAAACGATCTCTTTTTCTTTTTTCCTCTTTAGGAAATAGTTAATGGCAACTCCTCCTGGGTGATTTGTTCCAGCAGTCTTAGAAGTTCTACCATTTCCACCACTCATTGCATAACTATCTTGAGGTTTAAACAAAATAATATCTTCTTCCATTAAATCAGAATTCAATTGATGAAATGGGGTTAAATCATCAATCATCCAAAAAGATCTTCCTTGGGTTGCTACAATTAAGTTGTTATTTTTAATAGCTAAATCTGTGATAGGCACAACGGGTAGATTTAATTGGAATTTTTGCCAATAAGACCCATCATCAAAGGAAATATACATCCCTCTTTCAGTACCTGCATATAACAACCCTTTTCTTTTCGGGTCTGCTCGTAGTGCTCGCGTAAAGTCTTCTTCACCAATTCCATTGGTAATTTGCTTCCATGATTTTCCGTAATTCTCAGTTTTGTAAATATAAGGAAGGTAATCACCAGATTTATACTTTGTTCCCACTATATAAGCACCACCTTTGATAAAAGGATCAATCTCAATGCAATTAATCATCATCCATTCTGGCATTTTTTTAGGAGTAACATTAACCCAGTTTTCCCCTCCATCTATGGTTACATGAACTAGACCATCATCAGATCCTGTCCAAATTACACCTTCTTCATCTTTAGATTCATTTACAGCAAAAATTGTTGCATAGTATTCAACTCCTGTATTGTCTTTAGTAATAGGTCCACCCGAAGCCCCTAAAGTTGAAGGGTCATTTCTTGTTAAATCTGGACTAATAATTTTCCAAGATTGTCCCTCGTTGGTAGTCATATGAAGATGATTGGAAGCTGCGTATAATTTGTTTTTATGATTTGGTGAAAATAAAATAGGGAAGTTCCATTGAAAACGATATTTAAAATCTTCAGCCCCATGACCCATGGGGTCATCTGGCCAAACATTAATAGCTCTTGTTTCACCAGTTGTATGATTTTTTCTTGTTAATAATCCTCCGTAACTACCACCATATACAATATCATTGTTGGTTGGGTCAATTGCTATATGAGCACTTTCACCCCCGGCAGTTGATTCCCAATCAGATTCACCAATAAAGCGACCTTGAGTTCTGTGGGCTATTCTTACAGTAGAATTATCTTGTTGTGCGCCATAAATACGATATGGAAAATGATTGTCAGTTGTCACTCTATAAAATTGTGAAGTTGGTTGATTCATGTAAGTAGACCAATTCTCTCCAGCATCAAAAGAAACTTGTGCCCCACCATCATCACCAATAATCATTCGCTGATTATCTTCAGGAGATATCCATAAATCATGATGATCACCATGAGGCGCATTGTAGGTTTTATATGATTTTCCTCCATCAGTAGATTTATGATAGCGAACATTTAATACGTATAAAATATTTTCATCTTTTGTATCTGCATACAAACGAGTATAATACCATGCTCTTTGACGTAATTTACGTTCGTTATTAATTAATTTCCATGTTTTTCCAGCATCTATGGACTTGTAAACACCACCTTTTTCATTTTCAATTAAAGCCCAAACAATATCAGAATTTACAGGAGAAATTGTAACACCGCTTATTCCCCAAAGACCTGATGGCAACCCTTTATTAGTGGAGATATTTGTCCAAGTTTCACCTTCATCAATACTTTTCCACAATGCAGACCCTTCTCCACCACTAGATAAACTATAAGCTGTCCTTCTTATATTCCAAGTAGTAGCGTACAATACTCTTGAATTATTTGGATCCATAATTAGATCCACAACACCTGCATCTTTATTTACAAATAATTTTTTATTCCATGTTTTCCCTCCATCCTCAGACTTATAAATACCTCTATCTTCTGAAGACTTATAAAGATCTCCCATAACACCTGCATAGACAATATCTGGGTTTTTTGGATGAATTCGAACTCTCGGAATATGTCGTGCATTTTTTAATCCCATGGGTTCCCATGTCTTTCCTGCATTTACAGATTTCCAGACCCCATCTCCTGAAGAAACATTTCCACGTACTGTTTTTTCACCATTCCCAACATATATTACATTATGATCCCATTCACTTACAGCTACAGACCCAACAGATCCACCAAAGAAACCATCAGAAATATTTTCCCAAGTATTTCCAGCATCAGTAGTTTTCCATACACCACCACCGGTAGAACCGAAATAGAATAAATTTGCTTTACCAGAAACTCCTGTTACAGCAGCACTTCTCCCTCCTCTGAATGGGCCAATATTTCTCCATTGAGTAGCTTTATAATAATCTTCAGAATATTTGGTAGAACTCTTTTGAGCGTTAACTTTGTAGTTTTTAGAAATAAGAACACATACAAAGACAAAAAATATTTTTCTCATGTTAGTTTGTTTTTGGAGTTAAATTTAAGAATTAATAACTATACGAATTTAATTTATGGAAATCTATATCCAAGGTATTGAAAATAAAAGGATTATAAATAATGTTTTTATATCCGGATCTAAAAGTGAATCAAACAGACTGCTTATTTTACAGAAGTTATTTGATCAAATTGAAATAAATAATTTGTCAGACTCAGATGATACCCATCATTTAATACATGCTCTTTCTACAAAAAATAATACAATTGATATAGGTCATGCAGGAACAGCTATGCGTTTTTTGACATCTTATTTTGCTTTAAAAGAAGATAGAGAAGTAATTTTAACAGGCTCTGAAAGAATGCAAAATAGACCTATTGAAATATTAGTTAATGCTTTAAAAGAATTAGGAGCTAGTATTTCTTATGAATCTGTAGAAGGGTATCCTCCAATTAAAATTAAAGGGAGAAGAATAAATAAAAATAAAGTTCAAATTAATGGTAATGTAAGTAGTCAGTATATTTCTTCTTTATTGCTAATTTCTTCAAAATTAGAAAATGGATTAGAAATAAAGTTAATAGGAGAAATTACGTCTATACCATATATAAAAATGACTTTGGCTTTAATGAATCAATTAGGAATTGAAACTACTTTTAAAGGTCAAATAATTAAGGTCCATCCATTAAAAGATAAAAAATTTCAAACCATAATTGTAGAATCAGACTGGAGCTCCGCTTCTTATTTTTATTCAATTATAGCTTTGAGTGAAATTGGTTCAGAAATCAGATTATCATCTTATAAAAAACAAAGTTTACAAGGTGACTCGGTACTAGCTTCCATTTACATGTATTTTGGTGTAACAACTATTTTTAGGGAAAACGAAATAGTGCTTAAAAAAAATACAAAATCAATGAGTAGCTCTCTTAAGTTAGATTTAAATAAAGCTCCAGATATAGCTCAAACAATTGCTGTTACTTGTTTTGGTTTAGGAGTTTCTTGTGAATTGATTGGATTACATACACTAAAAATTAAAGAAACCGATCGGTTAGAAGCTTTGCAAAAAGAATTGACAAAATTAGGGGCATTAATTTCAGTAACCGATGATAGCTTATTTCTAGAAGCTAACTCAAAAATTTTCTCAAATATCTCTATAGAGACCTATAATGATCACAGAATGGCCATGGCTTTTGCTCCTCTTGGTATAAAAGTGCCTATTAAGATTTTAGATGCAGAAGTGGTGACAAAATCATATAGAAATTTTTGGAAAGATCTACATCAAATTGGTTTTCAGTTAAATAAAGTATAAATTAAACAATTAAACACTTGACAACGCATATTTTCATATCGTATATTTGCCGGCATTATACAAAAATATATATATGAAATTATCACATTTTAATTTTGAATTACCAGAAGAATTATTGGCAGAATATCCATCAGAACATAGAGACGAATCTCGTTTAATGATTTTAAATCGTAAAGAACAGACTATTGAACACAAAATGTTTAAAGAACTCATTAATTATTTCGATGAAGGTGATGTATTGATGTTAAATAATACGAAAGTTTTTCCTGCAAGAATGTTTGGAAATAAAGAAAAAACAGGTGCTAGGATTGAAGTGTTCTTATTAAGAGAATTAAATTCAGAAAATAGATTATGGGATGTTTTAGTTGATCCTGCCAGAAAAATTAGAATAGGAAATAAATTATTTTTTGGAGAGGACGATAGTTTAGTAGCTGAGGTCATAGACAATACAACTTCAAGAGGTAGAACTTTACGTTTTTTGTATGACGGGACATATGAAGAATTTAGAGAAAAATTATTAGAATTAGGAGAAACGCCATTACCAAAACATTTCAAAAGAGGTGTAGAGAATTCAGATAGAGAGCGTTATCAAACAATTTTTGCAAAAAATGAAGGAGCTGTTGCAGCACCAACCGCTGGTCTACATTTTTCCAAACATCTAATGAAGCGCTTAGAAATAAGAGGAGTTGATTTTGCTGAGTTGACATTACATGTTGGATTAGGAACTTTTAGTTCTGTAGAAGTTGAAGATTTATCAAAACATAAAACAGATTCTGAACAAATTAATATACCAGTATCAACGGCTAAAATAATTAATGATGCTATCGAAAATAAAAGAAGAATTTGTGCTGTAGGAACAACAGTAATGCGCACTGTAGAATCTTCTGTTTCTGCAAATTCTAGATTAAACAGTTATAATGGGTGGACCAATAAATTCATCTTTCCACCGTATGATTTTAGCATTGCAAACTCTATGATTACAAATTTTCATTCCCCTAAATCTACTTTAATGATGATGGCAGCTGCTTTCGCAGGATATGATTTTTTAATGGAAGCTTATAAAGTAGCTGTAAAAGAAGAGTATAAATTCCATACCTATGGTGATGCAATGTTGATTATATAATTTATAAAAATAGAATCTCAAAAACCTCATAGCCATGCTATGAGGTTTTGTATTTTTGTGACATACATATGATATCTTTTTTAGTGTGTAAAAGAGATAATTTAAAGTACAAATGAAATCAAATAAAAAAGACATTCGATCTTTAACAAAAGATCAATTGAGAGAGTTCTTTGAAAAGAAAGGAGATAAAGCTTTTCGTGGAAATCAAGTATATGATTGGTTGTGGAGTAAATCATTACATACTTTTAAAGAGATGACTAATATTTCTAAAGAAACTAGAGAAATGTTAGAGAAAAACTTTGTCATTAATCATATAGAAGTAGATTCTATGCAACGAAGTAAAGATGGAACCATAAAAAATGGAATTCGTTTACATGATGGATTAATTGTAGAATCTGTTTTAATTCCCACAGAAAAAAGAACAACAGCTTGTGTATCTAGTCAGGTTGGTTGTAGTTTGGATTGCCTTTTTTGTGCCACTTCTAGACTAAAAAGAATGCGAAACTTGAACCCTGATGAAATTTACGACCAGGTAGTTGCTATAGATAAGCAGAGTCAATTATATCATAATCATAAATTATCTAATATTGTCTTTATGGGAATGGGAGAGCCTTTGATGAATTATAACAATGTAATAAAATCTATTGATAAAATTACTTCACCTGAAGGACTAGGAATGGCTTCAAAACGAATTACAGTATCAACTTCAGGTATTCCAAAAATAATTATGAAAATGGCAGATGATGAAGTGAAATTCAATTTAGCGGTTTCTTTACATTCAGCAATAGACGAAGTTAGAACATCTATCATGCCTTTTAACAAAAAATTTCCTTTAAAAGACTTGGCTGCATCACTTATTTATTGGTATCAAAAGACCCACCGACATGTTACCTATGAATATGTAGTTTGGAATGGAATAAATGATAAAAATGAAGACATTAAAGCCTTGATTGATTTCTGTAAGCTAATCCCTTGCAAAGTTAATTTAATTGAATACAACCCTATAGATGAAGGAGAGTTTCAGCAAGCTAGATCTGAAGCGATAGATAATTATATCTCTAACCTAGAAATGCATGATATTGTGGTCAATGTTCGTCGTTCTAGAGGAAAAGATATCGATGCTGCTTGTGGGCAGTTAGCTAATAAATCATAAAGTTTTTCAAAAGATATATTTAGTAAATTTACAAGTATAAATGAAGATTGTTGAAGACATAAAAAAACCCATTCAACAGGAGATGGAACTCTTTGAAGAAAAGTTTAGAGATTCTATGACTTCTAAAGTACCTCTTCTTAACAGAATAACCTATTATATTGTTCGTAGAAAAGGAAAACAAATGCGCCCAATGTTTGTTTTTTTAGTTGCTAAAATGGTTTCTGATGGCGGTTTTGATCAGCGCACTTATCGAGGAGCTTCAGTGGTCGAATTAATTCATACGGCAACCCTTGTACATGATGATATTGTAGATGATAGTAATAGAAGAAGAGGTTTCTTTTCTATTAATGCACTTTGGAAAAATAAGATTGCAGTATTGGTAGGTGATTACTTACTCTCTAAAGGCTTATTACTATCTATAGATAATGAAGATTTTGATTTATTAAAACTAATTTCTATCGCCGTTAGAGAAATGAGCGAAGGCGAGTTATTGCAAATAGAAAAAGCAAGAAAACTAGATATTACTGAAGAAGTTTACTACGAAATTATACGTCAGAAAACAGCAACTTTAATTGCTGCTTGTTGTGGTATTGGAGCAGCATCTGTGGGTGCTAATCAAGTTACAATTCAGCAAATGAGAAAATTTGGACAGTACATAGGATTGGCATTTCAAATAAAAGATGATTTATTTGATTATTCAGAGCGAAAAATTGGCAAACCAATAGGTATAGATATTAAAGAGCAAAAGATGACCTTACCTTTAATTTATACATTAAATAATTGTTCTAAAAAAGAAAAAGCCTGGTTAATCAATTCTATAAAAAAATATAATAAAGACAAAAAACGGGTGCGTGAAGTAATTTCTTTTGTTAAACAAAGTGGAGGTATAGAATATACCAATAAGAAAATGTTAGATTATAAAACTAAAGCCCTAACTATTCTGGAGAATTTCCAAGAATCAGAGTATAAATCTTCTCTTATTAAAATGATTGACTATGTTGTAGAACGAAAGATTTAAAGAGATAATAACTCCTCTACAAAATCTCTTTTGTTAGACAGTCTAGGTACTTTATGTTGTCCGCCTAGTTTTCCTTTTTTCTTTAACCAAGAATAAAATAATCCTTTTTTTACACTATGAATTTTTGGCATGACTAGGGTCATATTATTATAGCGCTTAGCTTCATAATCGGAGTTAATAGATTTTAATGCATTGTCTAGAAGTTCTGTAAAATATTCTAATTTTTTTGGAGCATTTGCAAATTCAATTACCCATTCATGACTTCCTTGTTTGTTACCATCCATAAAAATGGGTCCAACAGTATAATCTGTAATTGTTGCTTTTGTTTTCTTACATGCTAATTTTAAAGCTTCCTCAGCGTTTTCAATAATCAATTCTTCACCAAAAACATTAATATGATGCTTGGTTCTTCCGGTAATTTTAATTTTATAGGGACTCAATGATGTAAATTTAATTGTATCACCAATTAAGTAGCGCCACAAGCCACTGTTTGTAGAGATGACAACAGCATAACTCTCCCCTTTTTTCACCCTAGATAATGGAATAGCTAATGAGTTTTCTCCAATGTAATTATTCATAGGGATAAATTCATAAAAAATACCATAATCTAACATTAATAATAAATCTAAAGAACCATTGATATCCTGTATTGCGAAGAAACCTTCAGAAGCATTGTAGGTTTCATAATACTTAAAATCTTTCTTGGGAATCAGCTTTTTGTATTGCTCTCTGTAAGGATTAAAATTTACTCCACCATGAAAATAGACTTCTAAATTAGGCCAAACTTCTAAGATATTATCTTTTCCGGTCTTTTCTAAAACTCTATTTAACAACACCAACATCCATGAAGGAACACCAACTAAACTAGTAATATTCTCATGAATAGTCTCATTAATAATGGCCTCCATTTTTGTTTCCCATTCACTCATTAAAGCGGTTTCTTGGCTAGGAGCTGAACTGAAATCTGCCCAAAAAGGCATATTTTCAATAATAATAGCAGATAAATCTCCAAAATAAGAATTGTTGTCTTCATAGATGGCAGAACTTCCGCCTAGACGGAGCGCTTTTCCATTAAACAACTCAGTTTGCTTGTTGTTATTAATATAAAGACAAAGCATATCTTTTCCAGCTTTTAAATGACAATCCTCAATAGCTTCATCACTAACCGGAATAAATTTACTTTTAGCATTAGTAGTTCCACTAGATTTTGCAAACCATTTAATTTTTGTTGGCCAAAATAAATTCTGTTCTCCTTTTCTTGTTCGTTCTATTAATGGTTCTATACTTTCGTATGGTTGAATAGGCACCTTGGTGGCAAATTCTTTATACGTATTAATTGATGAAAAATTATGATGTTCTCCAAATTCAGTATTCTTACTAAAATCAATCAATCGAAATAGCAATTCTTCCTGAACATCTGTAGGATATTTTATAAACAAACCCATCTGATGCTTTCTCTTTTTGAGAAACCACGAAATAATGGAATTAACAAATGGAATTGCCATAGTGTTTTAAGTTTCGTAAATTGATTTTTACGTAAGTTTGTTTCTATCAATCTAGACAACCTTAAAAATAGAAAAATATTTTTAGATGAAATACAAAGGAGTTTTAAAAAAAATGCTGTCCGAAAATAGTGAAACGATTCAATATTATTTGGAGTTAGATACTGATTTTTTAAATATGAATCAGTTATTAAATAGTACGTTGGATATTTCTTTTGTGAAATACCAATGCATGAATTGTTCTACGGAAAAGGAAATTTACCGTCAAGGATTTTGTAAATCGTGTTTTTTTGATATACCTAGTGCTGGAGATTGGATTATGAGACCTGAATTAAGTACCGCACATTTAGAAAAGGAAGATAGAGATTTAGCCTATGAAAAATCTATTCAATTACAACCACACATTGTATATCTAGCAAACTCTAGCAATTTAAAAGTTGGGGTTACAAGAAAACAACAAGTTCCTACAAGATGGATAGATCAAGGAGCTCATGAAGCCATAGAAATTGTAGAAGTTCCAAATAGATATTTAGCAGGAATCACAGAGGTGGCTTTAAAAGAACATGTAGCTGATAAAACCAATTGGAGAAAGATGCTAAAAAATGATATTGAAGCAGTAGATCTTAAAGAATGGCAATATAAATTGCGCCCATTTATTCCTGCTGAAGCACAAGAGTATTTTATTGAAAACAATACGGAGACACAAATAAACTTCCCTGTTTATCAATATCCAGAAAAACCTAAAAGTTTAAACATTGTAAAAGAACAAAGCTATATTGGTAAATTAGTAGGTATTAAAGGACAATATTTAATTTTTGAAGATGAAAGAGTATTTAATGTAAGGTCTAGTGAGGGCTTGGTGGTAAGTATAAATGTAAAAAAATTAAATAGTGATTAATTTTAATTCAATCTTCAACAAAAAATATGATAAAGTCTAACTTTTTAAAAGTAGCTTTAGCACAAATTACTCCTATTTGGCTGAACAAAGTACAAACCATTATTAAAATTGAAAACTTTATCAAAGAGGCAGCTAAAGAAAAGGCAGAACTAATTGTTTTTGGGGAAGCATTGCTGCCTGGATATCCATTTTGGATTAGTTTAACCAATGGTGCTGAATGGAATTCTTCTATTCAAAAAGAAATTCATGCACATTATGTGCAAAATTCTGTTAGGATAGAGAAAGACGAATTAGATACTTTTTGCAAGCTTGCAAAAGAGTTCAAGATAGCAATATATATAGGTATTATAGAACGTGCTCAAAATAGAGGAGGGCATAGTCTTTATGCATCTTTAGTTTATATAAATCAAGAAGGAAAGATAAAATCGGTGCATAGAAAACTACAACCAACTTATGACGAACGTTTAACTTGGGCACCTGGTGATGGGCATGGTTTGAGTGTACATCCATTAAAAGAATTTACCGTTGGCGGTTTAAACTGTTGGGAAAATTGGATGCCACTTCCGAGAGCTGCGTTATACGGTCAGGGAGAAAATTTACATATTGCAGTATGGCCAGGAAGTGATCACAACACAAAAGATATCACTCGATTTATAGCAAGAGAATCTCGTTCTTTTGTAATTTCTGTTTCTAGTTTAATGAAGAAAACAGATATTCCAATAGACACTCCTCATTATGATAAAATCATAAAAAATGCTCCAGAAATTCTTGTAAATGGAGGTTCTTGTATTGCTGGTCCAGACGGAGAATGGATTTTAGAACCAGTAGTTCATAAAGAAGGATTATTTTATGAAACCTTAGATTTTTCAAGAGTCTTACAAGAACGTCAAAATTTTGATGTAGCAGGACACTATTCTAGACCAGACGTCACCAAATTACAGGTCAATAGAGAACGTCAAAGCACTGTTTCTTTTAATGATTAGGAAGCTTTTGCTTTAATTACTTGATTTAGTACCTTTTCAACACCAAAATTATTATGACTTTCTGTTATAAAACGAGCAGTTTTTTTAACATTTTCATGAGCATTTTTCATGGCATAACTAAAATAGGCAGCTTCTAGCATTTCTAGATCGTTTAAATAATCACCAAATACCATGGTTTGATCAGGTGTGATATCCATTTTTTCCTGTAGAAATTGAATAGCTGTTCCTTTATTTGAGTTTAAATTAGAAATGTCTAACCAGTTTTTACCTGATATTTTTAATAAAAAAGTATCTTCAAATTGTTTAATTGAAGGGTACACAAATTGTTCTGAAGATTCAGAGTGGTACAAGGCAATTTTAAGGATGGGGTTTGTATCTGGAATACTTTTTAAGTCTTTTACTATTTTATAAGAACCATAATATTCTTGAAACATATTAATGAATGTATCATCTTTAGACTCAATAAAAGCAGTCTTCTCTCCACATAAAATAATAGAAGTATTTTTTATGCTTCTTAAATTAGGAATTATTTCAATGACTTTTTGGGGATCAAATGTTTGTAAAAGAAGGGTTTTGTTTTCTCTTTTTATAACCCCACCATTTTCACCAACAATGGTAATTAGATTTCTTATGGGACTAAGTTTTTTAGCAATACTGTTGTATTGTCTACCACTTGCAGCAACAAAATGAACTCCAAGTTCGTGTAGTTTGTTAAACTGTTCAAAAAATAAATGACTAACTTCTTCTTTAGAATTTAGTAGGGTTCCATCCATATCTGAAACAATCATTTTTATATTTGATAAATTCATAGACATATTTTATCCTAAAAGTAAGTGAATCATTTTAAAAACAATAAGTGATATTGTTATTTAATTGCTAAGGATTTCTTTTTTGTTTGTATTATTTCCCAAAATAGAAAGCCATAAAGAAGCAAGTATTCCAACATAACTAGCCACAAGTTTTCTTGCCAAGGATTATTGGCGTAGGCATTATAGGATAATACAATTACATAACTCCAAATGATAGGAAATCTATAGTTTGTAAAAACAGATAAGACAACCATTGTTGCCAAATACCAAGGATGCATTGTTGTAGAGGTAAAATAGTAAAAAGAAATTCCTATCAGTAAAGCGGTTATTAGTTGTTGAGGTGTTTTGTTTTTTCTAAAAAAGGTGATAATTAGTAAAAAAATAACAACCACAATGGGAATTATCTTTCCAATGATTGCAATTTCATTATAGCCCCTAAATAGTGTTCCAATTTCTCTAGCTATATAATAAATACTTGCATTAAACTCAAAGTTTTGAAACCATAATCTAACGGATTTTGAATAATTTGGCAGTAAATTTGAGGATAGGAAAGGGAGAAATAGCACTATATTTAATATAATAACGATGGTTCCAAAGGACACGAATTTTAAAATTCCTGTTGATTTCTTAACTTTTGTAAACCACTGATAAAACAAGGGTAAAAATAACAATGGAATTAATTTTACGGCTACAGAAAGTCCAAAAATAAGGGCTGCTACAATCCATTTTTTTTGAAGTAATACATATAAACTCCAAACCAAGAAAAAAAGCATCACAGACTCAAAGTGCAAATTACCAGTTAACTCAATAATAATAAATGGGTTTAAAGCATATAAAAAGATATTCTGAACAGGTAATTTTAGTTTTTCAAGTATTTTTTTTCCAAAATAAATAATTCCAATGTCAGCTAATATAATTTGCAAACGTAATACAATAACAGACCCGAGAATACTCGAGTTCGCAAAAAGGGCAGCAATAAAAAAATTTAATTGATTAATAGGAGGATAATTGGTAAAATGACTTCCATTTAAAGTACCCATTCCTGCATATAAATCAACTGCTTGCTTGATTGGTAAATTGCTCTTATTTATGAATGTTTCGGGTAAATAGAGATAGGGGTTCAACCCTTCGAGACTCATTCTACCATCCCAGATAAATCTGTAAAAATCTTGAGATAAATTAGGTATAGCAAACAAAAATATCAATCTAAACACAATAGCAGTAATCACTAATAGAGTAAAGTTGTTTTTCTCTTTTGTAACGAGATACCAAAAAATGATGAATAGAATTAGATATTGAGTTAATAGCTGACTAAAATTTGTTCTGTCTAAGAAATAGGCCGTCAAAAAATAAAATAAACTACTAATACTAATGAGTAGCTTTGTTTTATTTTTTTGTGTTATGAACATACTTTAAGCTTTAAAAAAAATTGACTTCCAAAAAACATAGCCAAAACCAAAGAATAACATTAAATGAAAAGGGAATAATCCAAAATCACCATCTTGATCCCCCACCACAAATGCACTATATATACCAAAAGCAAAATAGAGTGTTAAGATTCCTTCAATCACAATGTTTAGAGAGATTTTCTTGTGGATGTATTTATTTTTTTTCCATGTGTCTTTTGGGGTTTTAATATTAAACTTAGGGGTTCTTACAAACTCACTTTTTTTACCAAAATGCCCCTCTAGTACTGCTATAGTATTGTGTAGTGAAAATCCCATTGCTATAGAGAAGAAAGTAAAGAAAGTAGCTGTATATTTTAAGAAATTTTTAAACCCACCACCGTAACTCTTTTTAAACATGAACCAATAGCAGATAAAGAATATGATAGAACTTATTACAAAGAAACTAATCATATAGAAATACGATTTTAAATGTGCATACTCGTTTTTAATATAGAGCATAGGGATGCTTAAAACAGCCACTATTAAAATCATTAAAAACATAGAACTATTTAATAAATGCAATACACTATGAATTTTTGTTTTAAATGATATTTTGTTGTTTAACAATACACGTTTTGTCATTTTTTGGAAATTTTCGGCACCTCCTTTATTCCATCGAAACTGCTGAGATCTTGCAGCACTAATAATAATAGGCAATTCTGCTGGAGTTTTTACATGTTCTAAATATTTAAATTTCCATTTTTTTAGTTGTGCTCTGTAACTTAAATCAAGATCTTCGGTTAAGGTGTCCCCTTCCCAGTTTCCAGCATCTAAAATACATTCTTTACGCCATACACCGGCAGTTCCATTAAAATTGATAAAATGTCCTTTGCTATTTCTGCCGACCTGTTCTAGTGTAAAATGAGCATCCAATGCAAAAGCCTGGACTTTTGTTAGGGTAGAATAGTTTCTATTAATATGACTCCAACGCGTTTGAACAAGACCAATTTTATCATTTTTAAAATATGGAATGGTTTGCAGTAACCAATCTTGTTGAGGTAAAAAATCGGCATCAAAAATAGCAATAAATTCACCTGTTGCAATTTCTAAACCCTCTTTTAATGCTCCTGCTTTAAAACCTTGTCTATTACTTCTTAAAATATGTTGAATGTTAATTCCTGTTTTTTGAAGCTTTTTTATTTGAGCCTCCGTAATTGTAATAGACTCATCAGTAGAATCATCTAGTACTTGTATTTCTAGCTTTTCTCTTGGATAGACTAATGTGACAATATTATTTAACAAACGTTCCATTACGTACATTTCATTATATACTGGAAGTTGAATGGTTACATAAGGAACTTCTTCTCTATTTTTCAAATCAAATTTAGGTGAGGTGTCCTCTTCTTTTTCAGCACTTATATAGTTAAATAGCAGATTTAGTTGTGCTAACGCATACATGAAGATAAGAATGAGTGCTAACGAATAAATGCCAATGATGATGTATTCTAAAACCATTATTTTATACTGTATTTAAAAATCCATCCTAAAATTTTTATTCCTGCCAATATAGAACCTCTAAGAGTTCCAGATACTTTAGAAATTCCAATTCTATTTCGATATTTCATAGGAACTTCTATATATGAAAGTTTTTGTTTAATTGCTTTTAACTGCATTTCTACCGTCCATCCGAAGGTTTTGTCTTCCATCTTTAGTTGAAGCAATTTTTGGTATTTAATTGCCCTAAATGGCCCCAAGTCTGTGAATGTTGCACCAAAGAAAACGTTCATTAAAAAAGTTGCCAACCAATTTCCAAACACTTGTTGTGGTGTCATTGAGCCCGCTTCTCTGTATTCTTTTACCCGAGAACCTATTACAAAATCGATATTGTGATTAATTATTGGTGAAACAAGTTCTGTTAATTGTGTTGGATAATCAGAGTAATCCCCATCTAAAAAAACAATAATATCTGGCTGTTTTATAGCATTTAAATTAGCTACATAAGACAATCCCTGTAAACACGCATAGCCATAGCCTTTTTTGGGTTCTTTTAAAACAGTGGCTCCTGCTTTGGCAGCATTTACCTCGGTTTTATCTGTTGAATTATTACTAACAACAATAATTTCGTCTACAGTAGATGGAATATCATTAATGACCTTAGCTATTGATTTTTCCTCATTATATGCAGGAATAATTACCTTAATTAGTGGTTTCATTAATTTAGATTAGGGTCTTTGTTATCAGCTACAAAGAAAGTAAACAAAAACTAATAAAAATAGTTTTATTAACGACTTTATTCTAAATAGTGTTAAATTTATGTAGCTCAACAAAATCTAAAAACATCTAAATTAAAGTATCTAAAAAACTTATAATTACTTTACAAAAGTATTTTTATTAAAAACAAAGAATTTAGAATTAAGGAGTTATTTTCAATTCTTTTTGTTGCTCGGGAACTATATATTTATCAAAATACCAAGAAGACCACTTTTCTAATGTAAAAAAAAGACCTACTCCTAAAATAAGTATTATCAAACTTAATAAGATTAAATTTTTACGTTTTCTTTTTGGATCTACAGAGCATTGATTTTGTTTTTTTCTAAAAGCGTAAATCCCATACATTCCTATTACAACAGCAATTCCTCTTAAAATTAAAGAGCCTTTACCAGTACTACCATCTTGTTCATAGAAAAAATCTGCAAAGGAAATAGCGTAAACACCACCCATAAGACCAAACATGAATAATATAGCAGGAGCTACACAACAAAGTATTCCTGCTACAGCAGCACTCACTGAGTATTTTAAGCCCCATTTAAAGAGATTTGGTTCTTTTTTTTCAGACATTTTTTCTTTTTTAAGAATTAAATTTAATAATTACATAACATCATCGGATGTCATATTCAATATAAGCTGTAAATTTAGCAAAACCGATTTCATTTAATTCTTAAAAAAACAATAAATAATAATAATAAAGGAGAATGATTAAAAACAAATTTAAAATTATATCATTAATTTTTGCAATAATTTTTATGTTTAGTTGTAAAAAGGTTAACAAATCATCTTCAGACCACTTACCTACTCTTAAAGGAAAAAAAATATTAATGGTTTTTGGTGGTTGGGAAGGACATCACCCGGCCGTTTTTGTCACTAAAGTTTCTAAATGGTTAGAAGCTGCAGGTGCTCAAATAACACAATCAGATTCTTTAGAGGTGTACACTAATAAAAAAATAATGGATGCCACAGATTTAATTATTCAATATTGGACAATGGGTGAAATTACCAAAGAACAGTTTCGTGGATTAGAGAATGCTGTAAAAAGAGGAGTTGGGCTTGCTGGTTGTCATGGTGGGCTTGGAGATTCCTTTAGGAATAACCCTGAATATCAATATATGATTGGTGGACAATGGGTTGAACACCCTGGAGGGAAAATTGATTATACAATAAACGTTATAGACAACAATGATCCAATTTCAGATGGGATTAAAGATTTTGAAATAAAAGATACAGAACAATATTATATGCACATTGACCCTAATACAAAAGTACTAGCCACAACTAAATTTACAGATAGTATTCATACATGGATAAAAGGTCGAGTGATTCCTGTAGCATGGAAAACATATTATGGTAATGGAAGAGTTTTCTATCTCTCTATAGGCCATAACCCAAAAGATTTTAATACGTTAGGAGCAAAAGAACTTCTTTTTAGGGGGATTAAATGGGCAAGTGGAAGTAAATATGAGCCCATTGAGAACACATTAAAAGCAGTTTATGAATAAATAAAGATTATAATATACTGATTTTTTGATTACTTTTTCCCTAAAGGATAGATTTCTTGCCTTATAAAATCATGCGGAAAATTCTCATCATTTTCAAATCCTAATTCAATATCTCGTCCGTTAGATGGAATATAACTGGTCTTAAAAAGATAATCCCATATACTTAAGGTTAACCCAAAATTAACTCCAAATTTATTTGGAACTTTCTTTCCATGATGCCATATGTGCATTTGAGGATTATTAAAAATATATTTTAAAAACCCTAAAGGGATACTAATATTGCTGTGGTTAAAATGACCCATAGCTAATGTGAATAAATGCACTAAAATAAAATCATCAATACCAAAACCAATCAATGCTAATGGAACGTATTCTAAGGTTCTGTATACAATGGTTTCCATCCAATGATACCTCATATGTGCTGCAAACCCCATTTCTTTGACAGAGTGATGTACTTTGTGAAAGTTCCATAAAAAAGGAATACGGTGTAATAACCTATGAATAAAGTATTGAATAAAATCGCGTAGTATAAAAAGAACAAACAACTGACTCCAATAGGGGAAGGTTTCTATGTTAAAAAAAGCCAGATTATCAATTCCAATGGCAATTAGTATCTCGTTAAAAAATTTAACAGCGATATTAGAAACGGCATTGTAAAGAATTAATGAAAACAAGAAAAAATTAAAAAACATATAGAACCCATCCAGCCAAAAATCTTTTCTGATTTTATCTTGATTTTTTCGCCATGGAATTAAAATCTCCAAACTCCAAAATACTAGAGAAATACTAATTAGCCAATAAAAATAATTCCCCCAGTGCAGATTTAAGATTTCACTGACTAAATAGTTTGAATAGCCAGAAAATGAATCTTTTATGATATTTAAGTATGTATCCATTTTAATAGTTATCGTTTTTAACAGCATCCTCCTCCATCGTAATGAAAAGTAGATTCAGATAAGAAGATGTCATCTCTATTTAAATTTTTTAATGCAGCACCAGTTTTGTCACAGATAGCTAAGGGTTGATTTTTTAATAAAGTATGTCCAGCACCATCATCAAAATAATCTTTATTACCATAATAAATGGCTGTTTTTCCTGAAAAAACACAGGGACCATCTTCTGGCATTGGATCTTTAATTGCTGCAACCTCAATAGACTCTATGTATATTAACTCGTTTGTTGGATAGTTTTTTGGATCTAAAATTCTATAGGGTTTACGAGCCCTTATTTCAATGGTTCCAAAACCAGCATCGGTTAAGGCTTTTACATACTCATTAATTGGCAAACTACCACTTAAACATAGCGCACGTAGACGTTTATCGTTTCGTAATTCGTCATTCATTGGTTGCTCACAAGTTGGGTCACTCATCACCAAACGACCATTAGGTTTTAAAACGCGATACATTTCTGATATCGCTTTTTTTAAATCGTCTGACTTAAAGATATTAAACAAACAATTTTGTGCAGCTACATCTATAGAATTATCATCTACCGTTAAGTTCATTGCATCTCCTTTGCGCAGATCTACAAAGTTACTTTTAAACCAAGGATTCATTTCTTCTGCCTCTACAAAGTTTTTACGAGAGGCTTCTAACATTTCATCTACAACATCCAAGCCAATAACCCCATCTTTTTGACGATTGAAATAAGCGAATTGTAATAATTCCATTCCGCCACCAACACCTACATATAACATTTTCGGGTTATTAGTTAAATCACGAGCATGCACAGTAGAACCACAACCATAATTCATTTCTTGCATTATTCTTGGAATTTTTAAGCCAGGTAATTCCCAAATTGGATTTGTTGTGCAACACAAACCAACATCGGGTGTTAGTGCGGCTTCTTTATAAACGTTATGTGTAGTCTCTAAGTAGCTCATAATTGTTTTATCAATTCTTTAAATAGTGTAATCATTTTAGGTTCTGCTTTTCCTGCTATTTTAATGATTTCCTCTATGTTTACGGGGGCTAAATTTTTAGGATCACATTCGTCTGTTAACACTGAAATTGCAGCACAGGTCAAATTTAAATGTTTGGCAACAATAACTTCAGGTACTGTACTCATTCCAACAGCATCAGCTTCTAAAATTTGTAGCATCCTATATTCAGCTCTAGTTTCTAATTGTGGGCCAAAAACACCTGCATAAACCCCTTCTTGTAGTTTTATGTCGTTTTGTTTTGCTATTGATTTCAGTACCTCATTAATTTTTTTGGAATAAGGTTCTAATAGGTCTGCAAAAGGTTCTCCAAATTCTCCAACTTCGGCAAATGCCAGTGGCGAACCACCTTGTAAATTAATGTGGTCATCAATAACCATTAAATCTCCTTTTTTGTAAGCTAAATTTATGGCTCCTGCTGCGTTAGAAATTAATAACGTATTAATTCCTAGTTGTTGCATTGTTCTAATGCCATAGGTTACCTCCCATTGATTGTACCCTTCATAAAGGTGAAATCTTCCAGACATGACAACTACTTTTTTCCCTGAAAGTGATCCGTATACTAATTTTCCAGAATGAAACTCTACAGTTGCTTTTGGAAAATGAGGAATGTCTTTATAGGCAATTTGTTGTTCAATACTAATTTCATTAATTAATTGACCTAAACCTGTACCTAATACTATTCCAATTACTGGATTTTGAAACCCTTTTAATTTTAAAAAATCGGTGGTTTCTTTTAGTTGTTGTTTTTTCATCTAGGTTTTAAGAATTTAGTAAAAGCAGAATGGTTTTTGATGTCTTCAATTACATCTATATCATTTAGCATTGGTAACAAATGTACATCAACTTTTTCTAAATTTTTTAAAGTATCTTCTCTCACTGTTGATGTTCCCCAATTTTTATTTTCAAAGATTTTTAGGTGTAATTTTTTTAGACCAATTAAATAATAACCTCCATCTGTAGCCGGGCCAATAACAACATCATTGTTGTCTAATTTTTTGAAAGCATCACTAATAAGTGAGGGTTTTAAGTCGAATAAATCACTTCCAATAACTATTATTTTTTTGTACTTTTTCTTGAAACCATCTTCAATAGCATTTTTCATTTTTTCTCCGAGATCTTTACCAAATTGTTCTTTTTTTTGATAATTTGATCGATTCCAAAGATCATCTTCTATAATTTTTTCAGAATAATAAACTGTCTTATCACAAGATATGTTTTTAGTTACCTCTTTAGTTTTTTGTAACAAAAATTGATAAATATCTAAAGCTATTTTATCTCCAACGGATTTTGCCAAACGTGTTTTTACTTTTCCTAAT
>TARA_B110000008_G_scaffold92834_1_pt1 | contig 61949 bp, 40 predicted proteins | sample TARA_B110000008 | Tara Oceans TARA_B110000008 (sample SAMEA4396496) | marine metagenome | biome: Westerlies Biome; feature: [DCM] deep chlorophyll maximum layer (ENVO:01000326); material: water (ENVO:00002006), including particulate matter (ENVO:01000060) such as... | depth 40 m
CAGTTATCTGAGCAAAAGATGAAAAACAACTCAACAAAAGTGTGAGGTAAATAATTTTATTCATAAATAATTATGTTTATTTAGCTGTGATAAACCTATAATAAGTTAAACGTGTAATGCTATAAATTTTTGTTAAACAAGATACAATAAACTCTTAATATTCTGTAGGCCTATTTTTCTTTATAAAAGCTATATTTGTATGTCTTAAACAAAAAACAGTCAGATGAGTGATTCTAGAAAAAGGCATGAAGCTTTGCTATATCATGCGAAGCCTAAACCAGGAAAAATAGAAGTAATACCCACGAAAAAATATACCACTCAACATGATTTGACTTTGGCATATTCTCCTGGAGTAGCAGAACCTTGTTTAGAGATTGCAAGAGACAAGAAGAATGTATATAAATATACAGCTAAAGGGAACTTAGTAGCGGTAATAACAAATGGCACAGCTGTTTTAGGCCTAGGAGATATCGGCCCTCTAGCATCTAAGCCAGTTATGGAGGGGAAAGGCTTGCTATTTAAAATATTTGCAGATATTGATGTCTTTGATATTGAAATAGATGCTACAGATGTAAATAAATTCATAGAAACTGTTAAAGCTATAGCGCCTACTTTTGGTGGGATTAACTTAGAGGATATTAAAGCTCCTGAAGCCTTTGAAATTGAAAAAAGGTTAAAAGAAGAGTTAGATATTCCTGTAATGCATGATGATCAGCATGGAACAGCAATTATTTCTGCAGCAGCTCTTAAAAATGCTTTAGAAATAATTGAAAAAGATATTTCTAAAGTTAAAATAGTTGTTAATGGAGCTGGAGCTGCAGCCATTTCTTGTACTCGTTTATACTTAAGATTAGGAGCTAAGAAAGAGAATATTATAATGTGTGATAGTAAAGGGGTTATTAGAAAAGATAGAGATAGCTTAACATGTCAAAAAGAAGAATTTGCGACATCACTGGATGTTCATACATTAGATGAGGCGATGCAAAACGCAGATGTATTCATCGGATTATCTAAAGGAAATATAGTTTCACCAGAAATGTTACTTTCTATGACAAAAAATCCTATTGTATTTGCCATGGCAAATCCAGTGCCAGAAATTCCTTATGACTTAGCCTGTGCTACAAGAGAAGATATTATTATGGCAACAGGAAGATCAGATCATCCTAACCAAGTGAACAACGTGTTAGGGTTTCCTTTTATTTTTAGAGGAGCTCTAGATGTAAGAGCGACAAAAATCAATGAAGAAATGAAAATGGCTGCAGTAAATGCTTTGGCAGATTTGGCCAAACAATCAGTTCCGGAACAAGTAAATATTGTCTATGATGAAGTAAGCTTGTCTTTCGGTAAGGAATATATTATTCCAAAACCATTTGATCCTAGATTAATTTATGAAATACCCCCAGCTATTGCAAAAGCAGCTATAGAATCTGGGGTTGCATTAGAACCAATTGAAGATTGGGATAAATATAGAGACCAGCTAATGGATCGATCTGGGATTGGTAGTAAAGAAATTAGGCTCTTACATAATAGAGCTAAAAGAAGTCCCAAGAGTATTGTATTTGCAGAAGCAGATCACTTAGATGTATTAAAAGCTGCTCAAAGAGTTTTTGAAGAAAAAATAGGTTTTCCAATTTTATTGGGAAGGAAAGAGGTGATTTTAGACTTAAAAGATGAATTAGGATTCACTGCTGATGTTCCAATTTATGATCCAAAAACAGATGAGGAAACAGAGAGGAGAGATCATTTTGGGTTTAAATATTGGGAATCAAGACAGCGAAAAGGGATTAGTTTACACCAAGCGAAAAAGCTAATGCGAGAACGAAATTATTTTGCCGCGATGATGGTAAATGAAGGTGAGGCAGATGCTCTAATAACAGGATATTCAAGGCCTTACCCAACTGTTGTTAAACCTATGATAGAATTAATAGGTAAAGATAAAGGAGTTACAAGAATTGCAGCTACCAATTTAATGTTAACTAATCAAGGACCTATGTTTTTGGCAGATACCACTATAAATATCAATCCAACTGCAAAAGATCTTGCTAAGATTTCACAAATGACGTATAAAATTGCAAAAATGTTTGGTATGAAGCCAAACATAGCAATGTTGTCATTTTCTAATTTTGGATCTTCAAATTCCGATAGTTCTAGAAAAATTCAAGATGCGGTTTCTTACATCCATAGATATTTTCCAGATGTTAATATAGATGGTGAATTACAGGCAGATTTTGCTTTAAATCCAGAAATGCTAGCAAGAGAATTTCCTTTTTCTAAATTAAATGGGAAAAAAGTAAATGTATTGATTTTTCCTAATTTAGAATCTGCAAATATTACCTATAAATTATTGAAACAAATTGATGGTTCTGAGTCAATTGGCCCTATTATTTTAGGCTTAAAAAAGCCAGCACATATAATTCAATTAGGCGCAAGTGTTGATGAAATGGTTAATATGGCAGCAGTTGCAGTTGTTGATGCTCAACAAAAACAAAGATAGAATCAAATAATTCATTACATTCGAATAAGAATAACAATAATATGATCACACAGATAAGTGGTAGACTTGTAGAAAAAAATCCGACATTCGTGGTCGTTGATTGCGCAGGTGTAGGATATTTATTACACATTTCCTTACAAACTTTTTCAATGCTTCCAGATGACGGGAATGTTTGTTTATTCACATATTTATCTATAAGAGAAGATGCTCATACACTTTTTGGGTTTTTTAGCAAGACAGAAAGAGAAGTGTTTAAATTACTAATATCTGTATCAGGAGTAGGGCCAAGTATTGCAAGAACAATGTTGTCATCAATGAGTTCAGAAGAGGTTCAAAATGCTATAGCTACAGAAAATGTCGCTTTAATTCAATCTGTTAAAGGTATTGGAGCTAAAACAGCACAACGTGTTATTGTAGATTTAAAGGATAAAATTTTAAAAACATTTAATATTGACGAAGTTTCACTTAGTGTAAACAATACTAACAAAGAAGAAGCGTTATCTGCATTGGAAGTTTTAGGATTCAACAGAAAGCAATCAGAAAAAATAATTGTTACAATTCTTAAAGAATCTCCAAATGAAACAGTAGAATTGCTAATCAAAAAAGCACTAAAGAATTTGTAATCAATTGAATCAGGTTAAAAGACAAATTGTATTTTTTTTAATTTTTGCAGGTTTTGCAAATACATTTGTATTGGCTCAAAAAAACTCTCAAAAAAATGATTCTATTCTTATCAAACAAGATACTACTAGGTTAAAATATAATTTTAATCATTTACAAACAGGGAAGATGATGTTAAATTATCCCTCTAAAATAGAAGTGATTTTTGATAAAGTTCTCAATAAATATGTTTTTGTTGAAAAAGTTGGGGATTATTATATTAAAACTCCTATTTTCATGACTCCCGAAGAGTATGAAAAATATCGATTAAGAAGAGATATGTTGGAGTACTTTAAAAGTAAAGTAGCTGCCGAGAAGAGTAAAAACGCTTCAGACAAAAAAGACTTATTACCGTCTTATTACGTAAATTCTAAGCTTTTTAAAACTATTTTTGGCGGTAATGAAATTAAAATAACACCTACAGGGAACATCAATTTAAAGTTAGGTTTCATTTATCAAAACACTGAAAACCCTCAATTATCAGAACAAAATAGAAGTAGTTTTACTTTTGATTTTGATCAGCAAATTAATGCTGGGATTCAAGCTGAAGTTGGGAAAAGATTAAAGTTAACAGCTAATTACGACACACAATCGACATTTGATTTTCAAAATTTAATAAGAGTAGAATTTATACCTCCATCAATTTCTGACGCAGAGTATGGTGAAGACGGAATTATTCAGGGAATAGAAGCAGGAAATATTTCAATGCCAATAAAAAACTCTTTAATTAATGGTGCGCAAAGTTTATTTGGATTAAAGACAAAACTTCAATTTGGGAAAACCAATATTACAGCTGTTTTTTCTCAACAAAATTCTGAAAGTACATCTGTTACTGCTGAAGGAGGCTCTTCTATTCAAGAATTTGAATTAAGAGCTACAGATTACGATAATGATAGACACTTTTTTTTATCACAATATTTTAGAGAAAATTATTCTAAATCATTACAAGATTACCCACTTATAAGTAGTCCTATCAACATAACAAGAATCGAAGTTTGGATTACCAATAGAAATGCTTCCGTAGAGGATTTTAGAAGTATTGTTGCTTTAGCTGATATTGCAGAACCATCATCAGAAAATTATGTAAGCATAGACGGATTGATAACCCCTTCTCTATCAGCTCCTAATGTAAACGGTATTGCGATACCTACCAATGCATCTAATAATATTTCTGCTGCTTTATCAAGTACACAAATAAGAGATATAGCAACTGTTGATGATTATCTTTCTGGGACTTATGGAATGAGTCAAGGGTCTGACTATAGTTTATTACAAAATGCAAGGAAATTGCAACCAAATGAATATACTCTTAATCCTCAATTAGGTTTTATTTCGTTAAATAGAAGATTAAATGACGGAGAAGTTTTAGCTGTTGCTTATGAATATACTGTAATTGGTTCTTCAAGTGGTGAAACATCTTTTAAAGTTGGTGAACTTTCAAATGACGGAATTAAAGCACCAGATAATTTAGCAGTAAAATTATTAAGAAGTGAAATTTTAACTACTAAAAGAACCATTAATGGTATAGAAGAAGCATTTCCTACATGGAATTTAATGATGAAAAATGTATACGCACTTGGAGCATCGCCCTTAACTCAAGATGGTTTTCGTTTTGAAATTCAATTCAGAGATGATGAAACAGGAATTGCATCAAATACATTACAAAATGCAGATTCACAAGTCATTCTAAATGGGCAAAACGAATCAATATCTAATATTCCTTTATTGCAAGTAATGAATTTAGATAGATTAGATCAAACGCAATTTAGATCACCAGATGGATATTTTGATTATATAGAAGGAACCACTGTTAATTCACAAAACGGATATATTATTTTCCCATCACCAGAACCTTTTGGAAATAATTTAATTATTGATTCAAACAATACAGAAGATATTGGATTTGACCCAAATACATCAGATTTTGATACGTTTGGTTTTCAAGAACTATATTTAGACACAAAAATTAATGTAAAAAACAACAATCAAAATAAAGATAAATTTTTCCTTAAAGGATATTTTAAATCAGAAAATAGTGGAGGAATTCCTTTAAACGCATATAATGTTCCGAGAGGTTCCGTAACGGTAACTGCTGGAGGAAGACAGCTAGTAGAAGGAATTGATTATGTAGTTGACTACATGGCAGGACGTGTTCAGATATTAGATCCAGGACTTCAATCATCAGGAATACCTATTAACGTTTCAACAGAAAATAATGCTGTATTTAACCAGCAAAGAAAAACTTTTATGGGAGTTGATGTTGAGCATAATTTTAATGAAAATTTCATTTTAGGAGCAACTATTTTAAATGTGAATGAAAGACCTTTAACACCTAAAGTAAATTCTGGAGGTGAACCAATAAATAATACTATGCTTGGTATGAATTTAGATTTCTCAACTGAAATGCCTTTATTCACTAAAATAGTAAACAAATTACCTTTTGTTGATACTGATGCATCATCAAATTTATCTATGAGAGCTGATATGGCATATTTAATCCCGGGATCACCAAAAGGTATCGATGTAACAGGTGCAGCAACATCTTATATAGATGATTTTGAGGCCTCTCAAATTCCAATAAGCTTATTAACCCCACTACAATGGTATACTGCTAGTACACCAGACACTCCCTCTTTCCCAGAATTTAATGGGAACTTGAGTAACAATATAAGTTACAATTATCAAAGAGCTCGATTAGCATGGTATACCATAGATCCAATTTTCTATGGAGCAGGAGATACCCCCGATAATATCGATGCAGATGCACTTTCTAGAGCAGAAACTAGGCAAATTAATTTTGATGAGTTATTTCCAAATCAAGAATTAGATGTTACACAACAGACCCTAGTAAGAACTTTAGATTTAGCTTATTTCCCAAGTGAACGGGGGCCATACAATTTTGAACAACCCACAGACATTACAAATCCGTCAAAACTTGAAAATCCAGAAGATCGTTGGGCAGGGATTATGCGACCTCTAACAACAAATAATTTTGAACAAGCAAATGTAGAGTATGTTCAGTTTTGGATGATGGACCCATACAAGAACTATTCTATAACAAATGATGAAGGCTTGTCAGAAGATATAAACCCGCAAGATCCTCAGAATCAAATCGGAGATTTATATATCAACTTAGGAAATATTTCTGAGGATATCTTAAAGGACAATCGAAAATTATACGAAAATGGATTACCAAAAGATGATTTAACGACAAATACAACAACAACAATTTGGGGGAAAGTACCAACTAATCCTTCAATTATTTATGCTTTTGATGAAGATGGTACTTCTAGAAACAGACAGGATATAGGTTTAGACGGCTTAACAGATGAAGAGGAAAGAGATTTATTTCCTGCATTGGCAGGATTAGATGACCCTGCATCAGATAATTATAAGTATTATAGAGGCGGTAATTATGATGATATAGACGCTTCTATAATATCCAGATATAAACTATTTAATAATACCCAAGGGAATTCACCTACATTAAACCAGTCATCAGAATCTTATCCAACATCAGCAACAACATATCCAGATGTAGAGGATATAAATAAAGATCAAACCATGAATACTGTTGAAAGTTATTTTGAATACAAAGTTTCACTAAATAGTTCAGATTTAGTAGTTGGTCAAAATTTTATTGTTGATAAAAAAGAAAAACCAGTCACTCTTAAAAATGGACAAAGTCAAACAGCTACATGGTATCAATTTAGGATTCCAGTTAGGAGTGGTACACCAATAAACAATATATCAGATTTTAATAGTATACGTTTTATTAGAATGTTTATGACTAATTTTAAAATGCCAGTAATCCTTCGTTTTGGTGAGTTAGATCTAGTTCGAGGTGATTGGAGGCGATATACGAGGACGCTAGATCCTGATATAACTCCAGACCAACCATTAACCCAAGCAGATTTGAATGATTTTGAAGTTGGAGTTGTTAATATAGAGCAAAATGAAGGGAGGTATGTATTACCTCCAGGAATTGAAAGAGAACGATTACAGGGGAGTACTACAGTTCAGCAGCAGAATGAGCAATCTGTAACTCTAAAGGTAAATAACTTGCCTAAAGATAAGATCAGAGCTATTTATAAAAACATAAGTGTTGACTTACGTCGATATAAAGAATTAAAGATGTTTTTACATGCTGAGTCAACAATTGTTGGAAGTGTTGATGATGACGAATTATCAGCAATTGTTAGGCTAGGTACAGACCTTAATGATAACTTTTACCAGTTAGAAATACCTCTTAAAATATCATCTAATGGAAGTTTAGCGCCTTTAGATGTTTGGCCAGAGGAGAATAATTTAGAGGCATTACTAGAACAATTAGGGAAAATTAAATTAGCAAGAGATGAGGCAAATGCACCGTTTAATATATTATTTAATTTGCCAGAATTCGATTCTGAACAGCTTATAGTTAGAGTAAAAGGGAATCCAACATTAGCTCAGATAAGAACGATTATGTTAGGTGTAAGAAATAATAGTCCTACAGAAAAAAGTGCGGAAATTTGGTTTAATGAACTTCGCTCTGCTGGATTTGACAATGATGGAGGTTGGGCAGCTGTTGTAAGTGCAGATGCTAATTTTGCCGATGTGGCCAATGTTTCTATGACAGGTAGAATGCAGACTGTTGGATTTGGAAATGTAGAAGACAGAGTAAGTCAAAGATCAATTGATGAAACTAAAGAATATGATATTTCAACAAGCATAAATTTAGGTAAAATGATGCCAAAAAAATGGGGTATAGAATTACCAATGAATTATAGCATTGGAGAACAATTTATAGATCCAAAATTTGACCCCCAATATCAAGACATAGAACTTGTAGACGTTGAAGCAGCTAATTTACCTTCAACACTCCCAAGAGGTACAGATATTTCTAGAAATTACACAAAGAGATCAAGTATAAGTTTCATTAATGTTAGAAAAAACAGAAACCCGGAGTCTTCCAAAGTACCTAAATTTTATGACATAGAAAACGTATCTGTATCATATTCCTTTAACGAAGAGTCACATAGAGATTATAATATTGAAAGAGCAGTCAATCAAAAAGTTTCGGCTAGAGCATCCTATAATTTTACTTTCAAGTCTAAATTTTTAGAACCTTTTAAGAAAAAAAAACTATTTAAAAGTAAATATTTACAGTTAATTAGAGATATTAATTTTAATCCAATTCCTTCCAGTTTAGCAATTAATTCTAGAATTAATAGAAACTTTAATGAACAAAGATCTAGAAACTTGGTTGAAGGGTTAAGTGAACAACCAATCTTAAAGCAGCGAAGGTTTTTATTTGATTGGGATTATGCAATAGCATTTAATTTAACAAAATCATTGTCAGTTAATTTTAATGCAACCAATAGTTATATATATGATGCCTTTGGTAATGGAGAAGATTTAGAGATTTTTACTAATTTTTTTAATTCAGGAAGGCCAACTCAATATAATCAAAAATTGAATTCAACCTATAAATTACCTATCAATAAAATTCCATATTTAGGTTTCATAGGTATAGATTATGCATATACTGCAGATTTTGATTGGAGAGCTACTTCTCAAGATCCAACTATTGTGGAAAGAGTTGGAAATTTAATTCAAAATGCAAATACTCATAACCTAACAGGATCATTCAATTTTGCAAAGCTTTACAAGGACACAAAATTTGAAAATTTATTTTTAAAGAAAAAAGATAGAAAAAAAACAGCTCTTGAAGTTAAAGGAATCCCTCAATCTAAAAATCAAGTTTCATCACGGAAAAGGAAAAAACAACCTTTTGGCCGAAAAGTGCTAAAAGGATTTTATGATTTAATAACCTCCGTAAAAACAGGAAAAATTAGTTATACAGAAAATAATGGACAACTATTACCTGGATACGAGCCTGAAGTAGGTTTTTTAGGTAGAAATAATTTTGGTGGAGGCTTAGCCCCATCATTAGGTTTTGTTTTTGGAAGTCAGGTAGATATTAGAAATACTGCATTAGTAAATGGGTGGTTAGTTGCTCCAAGAGCTAATGGAGAAGATTATTATAATAAAACCTACACTAGAACACATTTTGATAAATTAGATTATAATTTCTCTTTAAAACCAATAAGAGATTTAAACATAGAAATAATCGGGAATAAAATTAATACAAGAAGTCTGGCTCAACAATTAGATGTAAGAGTAGATTCGGGGGATCCTTTTGGTAACGGTTATCTTGATGAATCAATACCTGCTTTTATCACTGGAAATTTTAGCACAAGTTATTCTATGTTTTCAACTGCTTTTAAAGATGGAGATCAATTATTCCAAAAGTTAAGGTCAAATAGAATTGCTATTTCAAGAAGATTAGGAGAACAAGCAGGGATTGATTTAGATAATCCAAATAATTTCAATCCAGAGGATGGAACAGTTATTGGTTATGGTAATACTAGCCAAGATGTATTATTGCCTTCATTTCTTTCTGCCTACTCAGGTAAAGATGCAGGTAAGGTTAGTTTAGGTATTTTTCGAAATATACCTATTCCATCATGGAATTTGCGCTATACTGGATTTATGAAGTTGAAATGGTTTAAAAAGAATTTTAGTAGTTTCAGTGTTGCTCACGGTTATAGATCATCTTATACTGTTTCAAGTTTTACAAATAACTTACAGTATGACGTTAATGATCCAACAGTTACAAATACAGCTGGTGATTTTGAGCCAAGCAAGTTAGTATCATCAGCAACGTTAGTAGATGAATTTTCACCACTTATAAGATTAGACATGAAAATGAAAAATTCATTTTCTATGAAAGGAGAATTAAAGAGAGATAGAACTTTGACTATGAATTTTAATAATAGCACTCTAACAGATGTTAAAGGGATAGAATATATTTTCGGATTTGGCTATGTTTTTAAAGATGTGAAGATGAAAACTTCTTTTACAGGTAAAAAACTAACATTGAAAGGGGATATAAATGTAAGGGCTGATATTTCGTTGAGGGACAATTTAACTTTGGTTAGATCCGTAAATTTAGATAATGATCAAATAAGTGGTGGTCAAAAATTATTTTCATTAAAATTATCAGCAGATTACAGATTAAATAGTAATTTAACTGCGTCGTTTTATTACAACCACCAAACGTCTAGATATGCTATTTCAACAACATTTCCAAGACAGTCAATAAACGCAGGATTTAACTTTATTTACAATTTAGGAGGAAATAAATAATAATAATTAAATATGAATATTCCATCAGAATTAAAATATACAAAAGACCACGAGTGGGTTAAAATAGAAGGAGATATAGCTATTGTTGGTATTACTGATTTTGCGCAAGGAGAATTAGGCGATATTGTCTATGTAGATGTAGATACTTTAGATGATATGGTAGAAAAAGACGAAGTCTTTGGCTCTGTAGAAGCTGTAAAGACTGTATCTGATTTATTTATGCCATTATCTGGAGAGGTTATAGCTTTTAATGAAGATTTAGAAGGCGAACCAGAAATCGTTAATGAAGATCCGTATGTAAAAGGATGGATAATTAAAATTTTAATTACAAACAATTCACAAACAGCAGATTTACTGGATGCTCAAAGCTATCAAAAAATTATTGGAGGATAACGCTAAATTTATAGCGTTTTTCATCACATTTTCTATAGCTATTGGTAGCCTTATAAAACCAAAATTAATAGCTGTAAAATCAATAGCGGTATCTGATAAAACCCATCATTTTGTTGCGTATTTTTTTTTAATGTTTTCATGGCTATTTACTTTTTATAAAAAAGTTTTTTTTCATAAAAGTGTAAAATTTTTAATTTTAGGTTGCTTAATTTTTGGCATAGTTATTGAACTTCTTCAAGGAATAATTACATCATATAGAACAACTAGCTTTCTAGATGTTTTAGCAAATAGCTTTGGTATTGGATTAGCAGTTTTAATTTTTAATTTTTTTGTAAAAAAAATTAAACTTTTTTAATGTTAAATCGTATAAATAAAATAATAATTTAGTTAAATTAGCGAACTATATAAAATTTTTTGTAATGGAAATTAAAAAAAATCCGAAATCTAACCTCGAAAACTACAGTAAGTTATTTATGCAATTAGGTTTAGTTTTAGCCCTATTTGTTACATATGCACTAATAGAGAAAAAAACTTTTGATCGACAATTTGGTGACTTAGGAGATGTCTCAATGAATGCTGATATGGAGGAAGAAGTTCCAATTACTGAGCGGATAGAACCAGAAATCCCAAAAACCCCTCCACCTCCAGCACCAGAAAAAATTGAAGTTGTAGAGGATGAAGAGGAAATTGAAGAAACGATTATAGAAAGTACTGAGACAGATGAATCTGAAGAAATTATTGTTGAGGAAATTGAAGAAGTTGAAGAAGCTGAAGAAGTTATTGAAGATGTACCATTTACAATTATTGAAGACGTTCCTGTTTTCCCGGGTTGTAAAGGGAATAAAAAAGAATTAAAAGCATGCTTTAACAAGAAAATGCAAAAACATTTTCAACGTAAGTTTAATAGTGATTTGCCAAATGATTTAGGATTATCTCCTGGTAAAAAGAGAATTATAATGCTTTTTAAAATTGATAGAAATGGAGATATTGTTGGTATCAGAGCAAAGGCACCTCATCCAAAATTACAACAAGAAGCTATTAGAATTGTTAGGTTACTTCCTAAAATGAAGCCAGGAAGACAAAGAGGTAAAGCTGTAGGAGTAAAATATACACTTCCTATGAGAATAGATGTAGAATAGCTTTTCATACAAAAAACATATTTTAAAAACCCCAGCTTTAAGCCGGGGTTTTTAAATAATTCTCATAATCATTTAAAGTATAATTCATGATAGTTATTATTTTAACTAATAGATTTATTGATTTTACACAAAAAAATTGTTTAAATTGGTATAATAATTGAATTTTATAAAAATCTAAATCTTAATTATGAAAACAGTTTTTTTAAATTTTTTTACGATATTAATCTTAATAGGTTGTTCCAGTGAAGACTCTCTTGACGTAACAATTTATAATTCAGAGCTATCAATTATTCAAAACTTAGATAATGGTGTTTCTGTGTTAAACATCGTATCAGAATTGGGTGTCGAGGCTCTTTACGGGATAGAGTTTGGAGGGGGGTATATATTTCATGTAGATGTTATAGATGGTACAACTTTGGTTGCAACCGATTACTCTGATTTTGGAATTGTTGCTTGGGGTGATATTTTTGATTTAGATACTAGTCCCGAAATAGGTTCTGGATTGAATAATACCCAACAAATAGTTGACGGTAATGGAAATGATAATTCTGCTAATGGTATAGAACATGATGGCGAATACGCATTTAAAATTGTATTAGATTTAGAATATAGAAATTTTGATGATTGGTTTATTCCTAGTAGAGATTCTATGCAAGCAATATATGATAATGTCCATTTAGTAGAAATGGGAAATTTTAGTGAGTTATTAACCTATTGGACCTCAACAAAAGTAGGGTATTCTCCATATGTAATGAATTTTGATTTTGATTGGGGTGGTATTGCTTTACCTGGGCTTTGTACAAATGCTAATGGTATTATGATTGTAAGACAATTATAATCCTTTCTGATATAGTCAAAAAGGTTTAAATTATTTTATACATATTAATTATAGAAAAAGCAATTTAAGGATTGCTTTTTTGCTCATTTAAACTATTTATCGTTAAAATAATATATTGTATTTTCGAAATATAAAATCGCAATAACTTTTTCCTGCATATGAATTCTTACTTTGCCCATGAAACCTCAATTGTAGATAATGATTGTAAAATTGGTTCAGGTACCAATATATGGCATTTTAGCCATATAATGCCTAATTGCGTTATTGGAGATAATTGCAACCTTGGTCAAAATGTAGTCATTTCTCCAAAGGTAGTTCTAGGGAATAATGTAAAAGTTCAAAACAACGTTTCAATTTATACTGGAGTTATTTGTGAAGATGATGTCTTTCTTGGGCCTTCAATGGTTTTTACAAACATAATTAATCCTAGAAGCGCAATAATAAGGAGAGATAAATATTCAAAAACAATTGTAAAAAAAGGAGCAAGCATTGGTGCTAATGCAACCATAGTTTGTGGAGTTACTATTGGAGAATTTTCATTTATAGGTGCTGGTTCTGTTGTAGTAAAAGATGTATTGCCATATGCATTAGTTGTAGGAAATCCTTCAAAACAAATTGGATGGATTAGCGAATACGGTCATAGATTAGAGTTTAACATTAATGGATTAGCTGAGTGCATTGAGAGTAAAGAAGAATATCAACTCAAAGACAATAAAGTTTTAAAAATACATTCTTAAGAAAAGGAGTATATAACTATTAAATTAATCCTCTTTTTTATTCCTTCTCCGTTTTTGAATTCTGTGGTAAAGCAGGTTCTCTAAACTCTGTAGGTAGTATGCCAAAATGATTTTTAAAACATTTTGTAAAATAGGAAGGAGATGAAAAGCCAACCTTATAACATACTTCACTTATTGTATACTCTGAACCACTAATAAGTTGTTTTGCTTTTTCTAAACGAATTTTTCTTATAAATTCGTTTGCAGTATCACCGGTTAAAGCTTTAATTTTTCTGTATAATTTACTTCTACTTAAAAACAATTCACCTGCTAAGTGTTCTACATTTAGCTTTTCATCATTTATATTTTCATTAATGTGAGACAAAACATTTCTCATAAATTCTTTGTCTAAAGAAGTTGTATTATTATAATCAACAGTTGTGCTAAGTGGATTAAAATATTTGTCAAATAATATTTTTCTACTTGTGATTAATTGATTAATATGTGATCGTAAAACCTTCATATTAAAAGGTTTGTTAAGGTAAACATCTGCTCCAGAATCAATCCCTTTAACTTTGTCGATTTGCATCCCTTTAGCAGTAACCATTAATATAGGTATATGACTAGTTTTTAAATCATTTTTTATATGATCACAAAACTCAAAACCATCCATTATTGGCATCATTACATCAGTAATAATTATATCTGGAATATATTTAGTAGCCTTTTCCAGCCCTTCTAATCCGTTTTCTGCTTCTTTAATATGGTATTCATCTTTTAATTCATTTTTAATATAACTTCGTAATTCAATATTATCTTCTACAATAAGAATTATTTTTTTGACTTCATTTTCTTCATTATTAAATTCATAATTAATTAATTGCTCCTTTTTAGAATCTGAGTATTGATTAATTGTTTTTTTATGATTTTTATTAATATCGTTTTCTTTTAAATGCGAATAACCTAATGGAAAGTAAATTTTAAACTGTGTTCCAATATTTTCTTTACTTTTCAAGACTATTTTTCCTTTGTGAAGGTCAACAAAGTTTTTTACCAATTCCAATCCTATACCTGTTCCACCATAATATTGCTCATTTATTTCATTAGCTTGATAAAAGCGATCGAAAACTTTTTTGATATTTTCTTTCTTTATACCCAATCCAGTATCTTTAATTATGATCTCAATAGCTTTTACTGGAGTATTCTTATTAACTAGAGGAAGATGAATTAAATTAGATGGATTATTTATCTGAATCGTTATTAATCCCTCAGCAGGGGTTGCTTTAAATGCATTAGACAGAAGATTAAATATGATTTTTTCCAGCATAGATGGATCTGACCAAATAATAAAATCATCCTGATCATATTCAACTGAAAGCATAATATTTTTTAAGGAAGCTTCTTCTTGAAAATGACTAACTACCTCTTCGATAAAGGGGACAATATTAATTTGTGATGCATTGATAGACATTTTATTGAATTGTAACTTTCTAAAGTCCATCAATTCATTAATAAGTCTTGATAGTCGTTTGGCATTTTTATAAATAATTTGATGCTTTTCTTTAATATTCTTTGGGAATTCTATTTTATTGTCCTCAATTATATCCTCTAAAGGGGTTAAAATAAGCGTAAGAGGAGTTCTAAATTCGTGAGAAATATTTGTAAAAAATTGAATTTTTTTTGCATTTAGCGCCTCAAATTGCTTGTATTCTTTTCTTTCAGTATTTAATACCCTTTTTTCTTTTATTCGAGTACTTATGTATTTAAAAACTATATAAGCTATTAATAGAATTGTTAATATATAACTAACTATTGCTGAATTAGTTGCCCACCATGCAGGTAGAATTTTTATATCAATAGTTGTTGGGATATTATTCCAAACACCATCATTATTTGAAGCTTTAACCATAAACGTATAGTCTCCTGGCGGTATATTTTTATAAGAAGCACTTCTAGCAGCCCCAACATAATTCCATTTTTCATCAAAATCTTTCAAATAATAAGCATATTGATTGTTTTCACCTCTAGTATAATTTATAGCAAAATAATCAATGGTAAAGTTTGATTGTTTATGGTTTAATGATAATTTTTTTGTTTTTGAAATTACATTTTTTAGAGTCGAATTTTTTATTTCAGGTGTGATTACCTCATTAGAAATTTTTAAATCAGATAAATAGACTACTGGTTTTTCTTGATTGTAATTGATATTATTTGGATTGAAATAATTAATTCCTTTTACATTTCCGAAATAAATTATATTGTCAATATCTTTAAAAACAGCATTATAATTGAAGCTATTAGAAAGCAATCCATCTTTTTTATTAAAGTTTACAAAAGTATTTTTTTCTGTATCTAGCTTTGAAAGACCTTTGTTCCCTCCTATCCAAAGAGAGCCGTCATTACTCTGAGTAATAGATGATATGGTTTCATGAATTAATCCATTATCTAAATTATACCACTCTATTGAATTGCTTTTGACTGAATATTTTGCTAAACCATTTCCAAGAGTACCAATCCACATATTATTTTTTAGGTCTTCAAATAAACTAAAAACAATGCTTGAGTTTTTAGATTGATCAATTTCTGACTTTAAATTTTTATTCATTAAATCGTTGATAGAATAAACTCTAAAACTCCCTGTTTTATCTTTCACAATTTTATAAAGACCATTTCTAGTTCCAATCCAAACGGCATCCTGATGATCAACGATTACTTTTCTAATACTACTCGAGTTAGTATGGTATTTTTGAAATTCAAGAGAATTATGATGTGAAAAATTTTCGGAAGATAAATCAAAAGAATAAAGCCCATTTCCAAATGTACCTATCCAAATAGTCCCCTTTGAATCTTCATCAAAACTCATGACCCTATTTGACCTAAATACACTATTATTACTGGATTTATTAATATTTATAAATTCTTTACTCTTGTATTTCAGAAAAAACAACCCAGAGTCCCAAGTTCCGATCCAAATGTTTTGTTTACTATCAATAAAAATTGTAGGAATATCTAATCTATTTAATCCTTTTGCAATAGGATTTTTTTGATCATATAAATTAATAAATTTTTTCTTTTTAGGATCATATACATTAACACCTCCATCAAACATACTAATCCAAAAACGACCTTTATTATCTTTAATAATTCCTGTTACTGAACTTGAATTTAAAGAATTAGATAAATAAGGTATACTTTTAATAGAGCTAAACTTATTATAATTATCATCATGTAAATCAATCCCTTTATTATAATAACCCAAGAAAATTCTGTCTTTAGGATCAGTAAAAACAGTCCAAATAGAGTTTGATTTTATTCCGTTTTGTTTTAATTTATTTTGTTGGTAATTTTTTGCATTTTTAGTAACATAATTTATTTCAAAAAGTCCGTCATTTTCAGTCCCACATAAAATATTTCCATTTGTCTTTTCAGCTAAAGACAAAATTCTTTTCTTACTAATAAAAAATTCCTCAATCGAATATACATCGTTATTATTGTGTTGAATTCGAACTAATCCGGAAGAAAATGTTCCAATCCAAATAGAATTATCTTTAGCAATATGTAAAGACTCAATTGATTTATTTATGGTTTCATAACCATTTTCAGTATTAAATTTTGCTAATTGAAGTACTTCGTTATAAGGGTCAAATGTCATTAATCCATGATTTGTACCGATTAAAAATCGACCATTTGAGGATTTAATAATAGCATTTATAAGCAAGTTTTGTACTGGCTCATTTGCTTTATAAGGTATGATTTTCTGAGTCAGAGTTTTCTTATCAAATTTAAATAAGCCAAATTCATGAGTTCCCAAAAGCAATGTATTATCATTATATTCCGCAATTGCATGTATAGCAAACTTTAATTTTTTATCTTTTTCTTGAAGAGGTATACTTTCAAACTTGTCAATGTTATGATTGTAAAAATTAAGTCCTATTTGCGTACCAAACCAAATATTTTTTTGAGCATCTTGAAGTCCGTAAAAAACAATAGAGCTATTTAAAGACTTTTCCTTAGAACTCATCTCTTGCTTGTAATTTTTAAAATCTATTCCATTGTATCTAAATATTCCATCACCATATGTAGAAATCCATAAATAGCCATCAGTATCTTTCATTACAGAAGTTATGGCTCTTTGTGAAAAGCCATCCTCTATTGAAGAGAAATTGTATTCATCAGAGTTTTCCTGTCCAAATAATAAAGTTTGAAAAAAGCATAAAAAATAGAACAATAAAATAGATGTAATTTTACAGTAGTTCATATTTTAATTTAAGGTATTTGAATAATTATTCTTTTTCATAAATATAATATTTTATGGATAAATCTTCATTTTATACATTTGTACTGCTTCAATTATTACACTATTTTCCTCAAATCTTATAAATTAAGGTAACTAATACATCATAAATTTGCTAGTATCAGTTTTTGCAGATTATATTATAATTTGCAAAAATAATTAAACAATTTAAATCACGAATCTAAACTTAAAACTCAAAACTTAAAAATTATGAAAAGAATACTTTTCTTATTAGTTTTTTTACCCATGATGATTTTTTCACAATCTAAAACCATAACAGGAGTTGTAAAAGACGAAACAGGATTAACCTTACCTGGTGTAACTATTCAAATAAAAAACACAGAAAAACTTGGAGCAGTAACTGATTTTGATGGAAAATTTACCATTACTATTCCATCGGATAATTCTCAAATTTTAATTTTTTCATATCTAGGATATTCCACAGAAGAGGTAGATGTTTCAACTAAAGAAACAATTGAATTAACTATGACTGTCGATTCAACACAATTAGATGAGGTTGTTGTAGTTGGTTACGGATCTATTCTTAAAAAGGATGTTACTGGTTCTGTGGTCTCAGTAAAAGTTAAAGATAATGTTGCTAATCAATCTTTTTCTGTAGATCAATTATTACAAGGAAGAGCTGCTGGTGTTCAAGTAACTCAAAATGCAGGATCACCAGGGTCTGGGATCAGTGTTAAAATAAGAGGGACTAATAGTTTAAGAGGGAATAATGAACCTCTCTACGTTATTGACGGAGTCATTATTTCATCTGCAGGAGAAGATGTACTTGCAGCTGGAGGTATAGGTAATTCTGGGCAAGAAAATCAAAACGGATTAAATGGGATAAATCCTCGAGACATTGAGGATATTCAAGTTTTAAAAGACGCATCAGCTACAGCAATTTATGGTTCTAGAGGAGCCAACGGAGTTGTGTTAATCACAACTAAGAAAGGGGAGAAAGGGAAAGTTAAAATGAATGGTTTTTTAACAAATATGATTAGAACTATTGATAAAACTTATGATGTACTGGATGGTGTTGGTTATGCTAACTACCAAAATGAAATGTTATTAATTAATCAAACTAATCCTAGATTTCATATTGATGGTTCCCAGGTATTTGGGGTTACCTATGATCCTGCAGGAAATCCAACGATTTCAAATACACCTGCTCAAATATTAAATTGGCAAGACGAACTATATCGCAAAGGATTTAGTACTACGGTTGGTTTTACAGCCTCAGGAGGAAGTGATAATGGGGATTATTATATCTCTGCAGGATTTGATGAGCAAGAAGGGATTGTTAGTAATTCAAGTCTTAAGAGTACAGATGTTAGAATTAATTTAAATCAAGATCTTACAGATAAATTAAAGTTAAGAGCTAGAGTTAGTGCTTCCCTTACCAATACAAATTTTGCAGAGTCTGGTGATTTAATCGGTGCTAATCAAAGTTTTGTTAGAAATGCAATAATATTTAGACCTGTTATTACAGAAGAAATTGAAGATTTTGGGGATGACTTAGAGGCCTCAAACCCTTATTCTTGGGTAAATGATTTTGAGGATGTTTCCAAAGAAAAACGCTACATTGCATCTATAGGGCTTACTTATAAACTTCCTATAAAAGGATTAACATATCAAATAAAAGCTGGGGGAAATATTAGAACTAAAGATAGAAGACGCTTTTATGGTTTAACAACATTTCAAGGAGCAAATGCCAATGGCGCATTACAGATATCAACCCTGAATACTAAATCATATCAGATTAATAATTTTTTAAGATTCAATAGAACCTTTAATAGAAAACACAGAATAAATGCGACTTTAGGTGTTACGTATGATGTTAGAAATGTAGAGAATAGTATTTATGCAGTTGAAGATTTTGTTACAACGGAACTTACTATTCAACAACCTTTTTTAGCATCAGTTATTACTCAGCCATTACGACTTTTAAAATCGGATCAACAGATTTTTTCTATGTTAGGTCGATTAAATTATACATATAATAATAAATACATTCTTACAGCATCTTTTCGTAGGGACGGTGTCTCTAAATTTGCAAAAAACAATAGATATGGTTTCTTTCCATCATTTGCACTAGCTTGGAGACTTGATAATGAAAGTTTTATTAAAAATTTAAATATTTTTGAAGATTTAAAACTTAGAGCAGGTTGGGGGCAAATTGGGAATCACGGCATTAGGCCCTATGGGACTTTGTCTGATTATGGTATAAATGGACAACTATACGGAACTCCAGGCAACGGCACAAGTGTAATTTTGACGCTTAATAATATTGCAAATCCTCAATTAACGTGGGAAACAACAGAGCAAGTAAATTTTGGACTTGATTTTGAAAGTAAAAATAATAGAATTTCTGGGAGTATTGATCTTTATGATAAAACAACCAAAGATTTATTACAAAATACTCCAATACCACCCTCATCAGGGTTTAGTAATATTCTTATTAATAGAGGGTCAATGTCTAATAAAGGAGTAGAAGTTGCCTTAAACATTGCTGCTATTTCTTCTGGGGATTTTCAAATAAATGTTGGGGGAAATATCGCTTTTAATAAAACAAAGATAGAAAGTTTAGGGATTCCTCTAAAGGATTTTTATATTGATGGTGTCGCTCAACAACGCTCATTTTATTTTGGCGGTCAGATAAGTAGAGGACAATATTTTAGAACACCGGCCAATGTATTTATTGAAGGAGAAGAAACTAGTCTTTTTTATGGTTTAGAATCTAATGGGATCTATCAAACAGAAGATACAGATTTAGTTGATGGAGCAGTTCCAGGAGATATTAGATTTGTGGATCAAAATGAAGACGGTGTTATAGATATTTTAGATAGAACTTTTATAGGAAATCCAAACCCTGATTTTGTGTATGGGTTTAACCTAAATTTAAAATTAAAACGATTCACAGCTAACTTTCTTTTTAATGGAATTTACGGAAATGATATTGCAAACGGAAATTTAATTAAACTTAATAATGCCGAGGGATTAATTACTAATATTAACCCTAATGCCTACAACAATGCATGGAGGCCAGATGCTCAAACAAACTTATATCCCAGAATAGGCTATGAGGTCATTCCTAATCAATCATTAGCAATTTCAGACCGAATTATTGAAGATGGAAGTTATTTAAGATTGAATAATGTGACTTTAAGTTACGATATTCCTGTAGATGATATAAAAATGTTTGAAAGGTTTAATGTATATGTAGCAGGTCAGAATTTAGCAACATGGACAAACTATAGTGGATACAATCCAGAAGTATCAAGCTTCTTAAATAATGGTCTTATAAACGGAGTAGATTGGAATGGCGCTCCAAATGCAAAGACTTTTTTATTAGGAATAAATATTAATTTCTAAGAATTATTGAATTATTAAAAAACAAAAAACAGAAACACATGAAAAATTTAAAATTTATAATAGTAATTATTTTTGGGTTTTTATCTAGTTCATGCAACTTAGATGAAAGTCCAATATTTCTTGATGCAACAATGTATGATAACCCTCAAAGCGCAAAAGCTGCTTTAGATGGTATTTATGAAAAAGTAACAACTTATGATTCCATGGAAAGACGTTATTGGATTAACAATGGTTTTTCAGGACTTTTTATAACTCACAGGCAAGGAAATAATACTAACAATCCTCATAACAGCAATCTAATGGCTTTGAAACCAATTCAAGATCAAGATTCTGAGCGATTTTGGAGAGGGTTTTATGCAGCTATAGCACAAACAAATGCCGCAATTGGAAATATTACAGTAGTTGAAGATCCAATAACAAGTGATGAATTACTTTTTAATGATATAGCAGGGCAAGCCTATTTTGTAAGAGCTTGGGCTTATTTTGATTTAACTCGTCTATTTAAGGATATCCCTTTGTGGACAGAACTCCCTGATCAAAATAATTTAAATAAAGCTAAATCATTATCAAAAGAGATATATGCTCAAGTAATCAAGGATGCTGGAATTGCAGCTAATTTAATTAATGGAGCAAGTGGAATAGGATATCCAAGGCAATTTGCTGCAAATATGTTATTAGCAAAAATATATATGACATTAGCCACTAATCCCGATTTAAGAGATGATTCTTTATCTGAAATGGATTGTTGGCAAATGGCATTCGAAGAAGCTATGAAAGTTTACGGTCAATACTCTTTAGTTGCAGATTACAGCAGCATATTTACAGATTCTAATGAAAATAATTCGGAGTCTATTTTTGAATTACAAATTAGTCAAGATGCTAGTAATTCTCAAATGGGGAGAAATTATACTCCAAACAATTATAAAATGGCGCAAAATTTTGGTTGGTTAAGAGTTAGTGCAGATATTTTTGAGATTCACAGAGACATGTATCCAAATGATCCTAGAATTGATGCTACTTACATGTATGATTATACACATGCAAGAAATGGGAACCCTCAACGCACATATCCAGCGATTACAACTAGAAGAAATGTAAGAGCAGGACATCCTTTTCTGTTCAAATTTGCCGAAAAAGATAAGACCCATAGTAATCAGTATAACAGTCAAAATATAGTTGTTTACAGATATGCTGATTTACTTCTTATGTTGGCTGAAATCTCTAATGAATTACAAAACGGCCAACAACTTGGTTATATAACAGAGGTTTTAAATAGAGTTGGGATGAATCCTCAAGTTGGCTTTTTAGGTTCTCAAGAGGATTTTAGAAAAGCAATAATGAATGAATATCGTTTTGAGTTAATTGGAGAAGGAGAAGATTCTCATAACAATAGAAGACGTGGATTTGATTATTTTCTAAATAATACTATTTTAATACATAATACAAATTCAAATCCTGGCTTTAAACCTGGTGTTGATATTCTCTTAAGTACAGACCCAACTGGTACAATGACTTTACCAATTCCACAATCAGAAATTAACACTAATGAATTAATTGACGGATAATTAATTTAAATTAACAACCCATAACCAAAAGTGGTTATGGGTTGTTATGGAGTGGTTATCAGCATAAAAATAGCAATGATTTCTCCAAAAATAATGTTAAATCCTAATATCAAAATGTAGATTTGATTGGTTAGGGATTTATAATCAATTTAAGATTATTTGAGTGAATAAATTAAGAGTTTTTTTATTAATTAATATTTTCTTTATTTCGCAGTTGTTTTCTCAAAATCAACTACCGATTCAGAATGGTGAAATGGAAACTATTGAGGATGGTTTTTTTTCTCAATGGGCTACCCAAGCTAATAATGGAGCTAATGCAAATTTTTCTGTTATAACGAGCAATCTTATTTCAGGAAGCACAAAGGCATTAAAGAGTGAAATTATTTCTTTAGGAGAAAACAATTATGATATAAGTGCTTCAAGTGAATATAATTTTGAAGTGATAGGGGGGCAAAAATATACAGTTTCATTTTATGCTAAAATAGAAGGAGCTTCTTCAAGACAATTAAAAGTCATTTTTAGATCTGAAATAGAAGATAGTTTTCAAGGACAGAATATTTGGATAACAGATACTTGGCAAAGATACACCCATACATTTACTATTGAGAATTCCGGAAATTCTAATCAATTAAAATTTTGGTTTTTAAATCCTGGAGTTACTTATTATTTAGATGAAGTCTCAGTAATTCCAGGTAATTATGTTAATCTAACTCCTATCAATACACATCAAACTATTGACGGCTTTGGTGCAGGAATAAAAAGAAGGACTGAAGATTTATATCAGTTGGAAGAGAATTTGAGAAATCAAATAGAGGGTTATTGTTTTCAAGACTTGGAGGTAAATATGATTCGCTTTTTTGTTTATCACGATCTTGAACCTTCAAATGATAACAATGATCCTTACTTACTTGATGATTCACAATTAGATTGGACACGTTATGATAGTGACCCTAATCAATCAAGAACACGCTATGTAGCTGAAGCACTTCAAAATGCCTTTAGTCTGAGTAGTAATGGTTTTGATCATGTAATTGGAAATTGTAATTCTGCACCAGGATGGTTAAAAACAAATGGTCAACATAATAATGGTGGGACATTAATATCTGGTGGTGAATCAGAATATAGCGAATTTTTAATCGCATTTTTGCAAGGAATGAAATCAAGGTATGATATCGATGTAACAGCTATTTCTCCTACTAATGAACCAGATTATGAGGTTACCTATGAGTCAATGAATACACTTCCAACTCAATTATCTTCAATTATCTTAAATTTAAATGCAAGACTTACGACGGCTCAATTAGACCATGTAAAAATAATCTCACCTGAATGTTTTAGAGTTGAAAACTCTAACAATAATTCTAATTCTACAACGAATTATATAAACAGTATGTTTTCAAGTCCAGCTGTTGAATCTGCAATAGATATTGTTGCAACTCACACATACGCAGATTCAGAACATAATGCTAATTGGGATGCACTAAAAATAGCCTCCTCTAATAAACCAGTTTGGGTTACAGAATCTGCAAAACTTCATAGTACTGATCAATCGATGACAGATGCTGCCAATTATATAAAATGGATGTTAAGAGGTTTTAATGAAGGAGGTATGACTGCTTATATGATGCACTTATTTTATGAAGAAGCGGATGCTGGGGGTTATTCCAGTTTAGTTGCTTGGGACACAAATGGAACAATTATTTTACCAAAACGTTACCATACTTTCAAACATTTTTCAAACCTAATTAAAAAAGGCTATAGAGTTATTGATAGCCAAACAGTGGATGGAAATCTTACTGTTGGAGCTTTTATATCTCCAGATCAAACAAAAATTGTTTTACAAATATTCAATGAGGGAGAATCTCAAGATTTTTCAATAGACGTTCCCATTGGAGCAACCAATATTTCTCATTATGTGACATCAAATTCAGCAAATGATAATTTTAGTTTATACAATGATATTTCTTTTGATCTAGGCGCTAGATATACAGATATTAGCATCCCTTCAATGTCTCTGCATACATTGGTTTATTTAATTGACACCTCAGTTTTATCAACAAATGATGTTGGTAATTCTTCTCAAACAAAAAACTTAATTGCATACCCTAATCCAACAGTTGAGCATCTAACACTTAGATTTGATGAAGAAGATCAATATATAATAACTCTATATTATCCTGATGGGAGAAAAATATATGAGACAATCTCAATGAATAAACAAACACATGATTTAAAAACTTCGGAGCTATCGGAAGGAGTTTATTTTATAAAAATTCAGTCTAAAACAAAACTATCAAATTCGGTAGTTAAGTTCATAAAAAAATAACACAAATGAAAGGAGTATTTATATATAGTTTTATTGTAGGTTTATTTTTAGTTTCTTTTTTGGGAAAGAATAGTAAGGATATTACTTCTGTAAAATCTAGTCATTCAAATGAAACTTTAGAAAAACCTAACTTTATTTTTTATTTGGCAGACGATCAAGATCAACTAGATTATGGTTGTTATGGGAATTTAAAAGTAAGTACTTCTAATGTAGACCAACTTGCCAAAGATGGGATGCGCTTTACTAATTTTTATACTGCTCAAGCTATTTGTGCTCCTAGTCGTTCTCAAATTTTTACAGGAATTTACCCCGTAAAAAACGGATGTATGGCAAATCATATTGGCGTGAAACCAGAGTTAAAAAGTGTAACTGACTATTTACAAGATGCTGGTTACGAAGTTATTTTGGCAGGGAAAAGTCATGTGAAACCAAATTCGGTTTTTAATTGGAATCATTATTTTGGTTCAATTAAACATCGTTATTTACCACTCGAAAAAATTGATAATTATTTAAAAAACTCAAAAACCCCTTTTTGTTTATTTATTACATCAGATTATCCCCACGGACCTTACCCTAAAACCACAGAATATTCTAAAAAAGATATTTATAAGCTTCCTTATCACAAAGGGAATGTTAAAAATCATATGCCAGGATATTATAAAAATATTGAAGATGATAATGTTCAATTAGGGAAAATTTTAAAAATGGTTGACACCTATGGTTATAGAAATAACTCCATATTTATTTATGCATCAGATCATGGTATATCAGGTAAATGGGGGCTTAAAGAACAGGGTCTGAAAGTTCCATTTATAGCTAGATGGCCTGGTCATATTGAACCCAATACCACATCAAATACTCTACTAACATTTGTAGACGTTTTACCAACTTTTTTAGAAGCTTCAGGAATTCCAATTCCTAAAAATTTAGATGGAAAAAGTTTTTACAAGACTTTAAAAGGGGCTAAAAACAACGTACACGATTATATTTATGGTGTTGCCACTAAGCAAAATATTCGCGCTTGCACTGTTTTTCCATCTAGAATGGTTAGAGGAAAGAGATTTAAACTGATAAAAAACTTCAATGCATTAGAAGTTATGGAATCAAATTTGGGTGATAATGAAATTGTAAATCAATTTATTAAAATAGGCGCTCAATCATTTTCAACCATACCATATGAGGAGTTATATGACTTAAAGGACGATCCTTACCAATTTAAAAATCTTGCAAATGATAAAAGGCATGCAAAACAAAAAGAACTATTGTCAAAAGAGTTGCTAAATTGGATGGTCTCACAAAATGATTTTTTAATAACGGATAAAATGCCATTAATCAAACCCACACTCCATCCTTTAGACAGGCAATCAAAATGGAACAATGTTAGTGAAAGCTTACAAGGGAAATTAACTAATAAAGATTATAAATCTATTCATTATTAAATATTTTAGAATGAGAAATAGATACATCTTGTTAGCGTTTTTTTGCTTTTTCTTTATGCAGGCTCAAGAGGAAACAAAAAAACCATTAAACATTATTTGGATTAGCTGTGAAGATATTGGACCAATTCTTAGCACTTATGGAACTGAAGCGATTAATACACCTAATATAGACCGAATAGCAGCAGAGGGTGTAAAATACACTAATGCTTATTCTACAGTAGGTGTCTGTGCACCAAGTAGATTTTCTATTATTACAGGAATGTACCCTGCCAGGCTAGGTGCACATAATATGCGAACAGGGAATCATAATAATTTCAAATCTCCAGAAGAAGTTTTTCATAAATTAAATAAAGGAATACTGGATAAATCCGGTAAAAATGTTCCAGAATACGAGGTGGTGACTCCATCCTATGTAAAAGCTTTTCCTGAATATTTAAGAGCAGAAAACTATTACTGTGTTAATGATAATAAATGTGACTATCAATTTAATGCACCATTTACAACTTGGGATGATGTTTTGGGAGGTGGATCATACAAAAATGCTCCAAAAGGGGTTCCATTCTTTTATGTAAAAAATTTTTACACAACCCATGAATCAAGAATTTGGCTTCGGAAAGATAAACCTATGACGGTAAATCCCTCTGAAGTACCTATCCCAGATTATTATCCCGATATTCCTGTGGTAAGAAGAGATATTGCTCGAAAATATTCAAATATTGAAGCTCTTGATAAAGAAGTTGGTCAATTACTAAAGCAACTAGAGACTGATGGAGTTCTAGATAATTCTATAATTTTCTTTTGGAGTGATCATGGTGGAAATCTCTTGAGACAAAAAAGAGCTGTTGGTAATAGTGGTTTACACGTTCCCCTTTTAATTCGTTATCCAAATGGTTACCGTGCTGGAGAAGTTGACGATCGTTTAGTGTCTTTGATGGACATAGGGCCTACTGTGATGTCACTTTTAGGAATAGCACCACCAAAGCATTTAGATGGAATAGCTTTTGCAGGTAAATATGAAGAAGCTCCAAGAAAATTGATTTTTGGATCTGCTGATCGGTTTGATGAATCAACTGATATGCAGCGTTCTGTTTTAGATGGACGTTACGTATATGTCAAAAATTTCATGCCAGAGCTTCCTTTAATTTACAGAAATAAATACAGAGAACAAATTCCAATGAATGCAAAATTAATTGTATTAAATCAAGAAAAAAAATTAAAAGGCAATGCTTCATACATATTTATGAACACCAAACCTAAAGAGGAATTTTACGATTTACAAAACGACCCTTATGAAGTTCATAATCTTGCTGAAGATCCAAAATATTTAAAAAAAATTGAAGAATATCGACAGGCACTAAAAGACTGGCAATTAGAAATTGGAGATAAAGGCTTTATTCCAGAACATGATTTAATTGAATCCTTTTGGCCAGAAATGAAACAGCCTATTACACAAAATGTAACTTTTGAAAAAGAAAAAACTGGGACGCTGAAATTGAACTCTTTGACCGCTGGTGCCTCCATTGGTTATCAAATTGGAGATGACATTGGAACAAATCATTGGAATCTGTATTTCAAACCCTTAGCGATAGATAAAAATCAAAAGATTATTGCAAGAGCTATCAGAATAGGTTATCAAGCATCAGAAATAACATCATATTAAATTAATACAAATGAACATATCAATTTTTAATAAACTAGGACTATGGACTCTTTTTACAGCACTTACAATAATAGGTGGTAAAAATAAAGAAAGTGATACCTCATCCTCTAATTCAGCACTTAAAAAACAAAATATTCTTTTTATTTCTATTGATGATTTTAGACCAAAAATTAGTTCCTATGGAGAAACAAAAATGATTACTCCAAATATTGATAAACTAGCCTTGGAAGGACTTCAATTTAACAATGCTTATACAAATATTGCTGTATGTGGAGCAAGTAGAGCAAGTATTATGACTGGAATACGTCCTAGTGAAAAAAGATTTAACGATTTTTCAACAAGAGCATCAGTAGATACTCCTAATGCAATTCCATTAAATCGTATTTTTAAAGAGAATGGATATGAAACTATCTCATATGGTAAAATATATCATCATAAAGATGATTTTCAAGAATATTGGTCTGAAAAAGATGGAGGACAAATACAATCAGACTTTCAAGACCCTAAATCAATCGCTAGAATAGAAAGTGCACCAACAGGAGAGTATGGTAAAAAGCAACCAACATTTGAATATCCTGATGTTGATGATTATGCATATAATGATGGAAAAATTACAAAAAGAGCCATCAATAAATTAAAAGCTTTAAAAAATGAAAATAAACCTTTCTTCATGGCAATAGGGTATGTATCTCCTCATTTACCGTTTATTCAACCCAAAAAATACTGGGACATGTACGACCATGATGCTATTAAGTTGGTGGACAATTCATTCCAACCTAAAAACTCGCCAGACATAGCCATTGAGGCACAACATAACTCTGCTGAAATGAGAAAAAATTATTTAGATATCCCTCAGCATGGACAACTCGATGATAACCTTGCACGTAATCTAATTCATGGTTATTATGCAAGTGTAACCTACATGGATGCATTAATTGGAGAGTTAATAAAAGGGTTAGATGATTTAGGTTTAAGAGAAAATACAACCATTGTATTTTGGAGTGATCATGGCTATTTTTTAGGTGAACATGGTTTTTGGTGTAAGCATAGTACTTTCGAAGAAGCAGTTAAAATACCCTTTATTATTTCTTCACCCAATCATATCAAAAATAAAACTACAGCATCTTTCACTGAATTAGTTGACGTATATCCAACATTGTGCGATATCGCAAACATAAAAGCTCCTTCTTATCTTCAAGGTGAAAGTTTAATTCCTGTTTTAGAAAATCCTTCAACCATTCTTAAAACAGAAGTTTACACGCGCTACAAGCAAGGTGAGGCTGTCATAGATAAAGATTTTTCTTATACAGAATTTTATGAAGGTGAAAAATATTTAGGAAATATGCTATATGATAATCTTAATGATTATAAACAGAATACAGATATTTCTAAATTACCGTCGAACAAATCAGTCGTAAAAAAATATAAAGAAAAGTTAGAGATAATGCGTGAAAAAGTGAATCAAGATCCTTTTTATGGACATAAATAAAAATAATTATAATAAACATGAAAATATTTCATACTTCTCGAATACCTAAAAAAATAGAATTGATTTTTTTATTGTTTTTTACGAGTATAATATATTCTCAGAATGATTATTATGTTTCATCTACAAATGGATCTAACTCTAATGATGGTCTCTCTGAATCCTCTCCTTTTTTAACTATTAACAAAGGTATTTCTGAGGTTTCAGAAGGGGGTACTGTTTATGTCATGAATGGAACATATCGAAATGTAGGCTATGGAACAGTAGATCCCTCTACAAATACCAATATGAATAATCCTCATGTTGTTACCATTAACAAATCAGGATCAGAGGGTGCATATATTACAATTAAAAACTTGGAGGGGCATGAGCCAAAAATAGAATTTGATGGGAGAGGTGGTATCGTTATATCAGACTATATGAATTATATTATTGTAGGTGGTTTTGAAGTTGAAGGACCAGCAGCTAATATAACCTATGATCAAGCTATCGCAGATCGAGAGTATAAAGTTTTAGCAGCATCTGATGAAAATGATAATATAACCTATAATCACACGTATTTTTCAGGAAAAGGAATTTGGGGAGGTTACAAAGCACATAATAATATAATTATTAAAAATAATAAAGTTTACAATTGCACAGGTTCTGGAATCCGATTCAATGATTCTGACCATATAACTATTGAAAATAATGAGGTTTACAATTGTACTTGGTGGACATCATCAGCATCTAGTGCAATTGTTTACGCTGAAACAATTGCTTTGGATGGAGATAACACTACAGATATTAAAATGATTATGCGCGGAAATCTAGTGTATAATAATTGGAATCGAATTCCTTTTTATGTTACTCAATTACCTGATAATTCCGGAAATACAAATCCCAACTATGGGACCGCTGATTATAACAATATTTTAGATGGTCAAGGATTATATGTTACTAGAAGTGATGACAGTTATATTGGAACCTTTTTATTCGAAAATAATGTTTGTGTAAACAATGGAAAAAATGGAATTAACTTTGACAATTCACTGGGAGCATCAGCTATATATCAAAATAACACACTTTACTATAACGGAGTTCATGAAATTATTCAAGATTTATCAGTAGCAGAGGGCAACCCACCACATCGTGGTCAAAAGGTTGGGGGGATTAAAGCAAATAGAGTTCAAAATGCTACTGTTGTAAACAATATTGTAGTTACAAGAGACAATGAGTTTTCAGCATTAAGCTTAAATAACATTGATAATCCTGAAACCGCAGATCCTGAAACCGGAGAACCTGATTACGATGGAATAAAAATAGCAACAAATAATATTTTCCTTAACGGAACCGTTGCCTATCCGGGCAATCAAGAACCTGCAAATTTGATTAATATAGATCCTGAATTTGTTAATGTACCTTCAGTAGTAAACGGAGCTATAGATATCAATCAAACAAATTTTAAATTAGCAGAGGGTTCACCAGCCATTGATACAGGAAACACAAATTATTCCCCTAGTACAGATATCGATGGAATACTTCGACCAGCTAATATTACTGATGCAATTTCATATAGTAGTTTTGAAAATTCAACAGATGGTTGGACTCACTTTGGTGCAACAATAACAATATCGCCTGATGAATCAGTAACAGGAAATAATAGTCTTTTTACAAGTAATCGAATATATAATTATTCAAGCCCAAGACTTTTTCTTGATGGTTTACTAAACATTGACGATACTTACACATTTTATGTAAGCGTGAAATTAGCAGAAAATGCCTCTGGAACCTCAGATATTACAATTAAAAATACTTTGAATGGTGTTGTTACCTATACAAATTTACTTGAATCACCAACTACAGTTTCAGACAATGAATGGACTACATTGAGTGGAGATTATACATTTACTGGTGCTGATCAAATATTTGTTTATGTCAAAGGTCCAACTCAAGCTCAAGGCAGAGGAGATTTTTACATCGATGACTTTTCTTTGGTCCCTCAAGGCTTACCCCCTGTTAACTTTAATGATATTAGTGATGTAGTTGATATAGGAGCTTATGAATTTTTGCCAGCATTATCTTTGGATGACACAAATCCTTCTATAACCCCAGTTATTAATGCCTATCCAAATCCAGCTACAAATAAAATTACACTTTCAGAGAAATTCAGTAAAAATCAACTTATACTATTTGATTTATTAGGTAAAAACTATCCAATAAAACTTATGGATAATTTTAATTCCTCAACCAATATTGATATAAGTAGTCTTTCAGGTGGTCTTTATTTCGTGAAAATTATAAATGATAACAGGATTAAATCAATAAAATTTATTAAAGAATGATATTTGATTATAAAATAAATAAAGTAAAAACATTGAGTAAAGTAATAACCCTCATTATAATTCTATGTCTGTTTAGTAATGGGAATTTAATTACAGTATCAGAAAACAGTTCTAAAAAGAAATCATTAAGTGAGAAATTTAAAAACTATTTTTTTATAGGTGCTGCTATTAATAAAGATCAAATTCTTCAGAAGGATGAAAAATCAATCTCAATTATTAAAAAAAACTTTAATACATTATCTCCAGAAAATGTAATGAAGTGGATGTTTATTCAACCAAAACCGAATACATTTTATTTTGATGATTCAGATAAATATGTACAATTTGGATTGGATAACAATATGCACATTGTAGGCCATGCATTAATATGGCATTCACAAATTGCTGACTTTATGAATTCTGTTAAAGATAGTACTGAAATGATGCAGCATGTTAACAATCACATTAGCACCCTAGTAAATCGATATAAAGGAAAAGTAGATACCTGGGATGTTGTCAACGAAGCTTTAAATGAAGATGGAACCTTAAGAGAATCTATATTTCTAAAAGTTTTAGGAGAAAATTATTTAGAAACTGTTTATAAAATGGCTGAAAAACATGATTCAAGTGCCGATTTAGCATACAATGATTATAACTTATGTGAACCTCAAAAGAGAAAAGGAGCTATTAAATTAGTAGAATCACTTCAAAAAAATGGAGCTAAGATTAATAGTGTTGGTATTCAGGCTCACTGGCAATTAACAAGTCCTTCTCTTGAAGAAATTGAAAAAAGTATTCTTGCTTTTTCAAAACTCGGTGTAAAAGTAATGTTTACAGAACTTGATATTTCAGTACTTCCAAGCCCCTGGGATCAAAATGGAGCAGAGGTTACTCAAAATTTTAAAAATTTTGAAGGAGACAAAAAAATGAACCCTTTCCCAAAAAACTTACCAAATTCTATGAAAATAAAGTTAGCAGAACGCTATGAAAATATTTTTAAATTATTTTTAAAGCACAAAGAAAAAATAAGTCGTGTGACTTTTTGGGGTGTAACAGATAAATTTTCTTGGTTAAATGATTGGCCTATTAAAGGACGTACAAATTACCCGTTATTATTTGACAGGAATTACAAAGAAAAAAAAGCATACCATCGAATTATGGACTTAAATATGCTTTATTAATTAAATACTAACACTTATGACTGCATATTCACAAAAATTATCTATCGGAGAGAAAATAGGCTATAGTCTTGGAGATTTAGCAGCAAATCTTGTATTTCAAACTTTGATGACCTATCTCGCATATTTTTATACCGATATATATGGTTTAGAAGCAAATGATGCAACCGCAATTATGTTTATTGTTGGTACTATTGCTGCATTTGGATTTAATCCTATTGTTGGTGCAATTGCAGACAGAACAAATTCAAAATGGGGAAAGTTTAGACCATGGATTTTATGGACTGCCTTACCCTTGGGGATTATTTCTGTTTTGGCATTTAGTACTCCAAATTTTGAGTATCAAGGGAAAGTAATATACGCGGTCATTACTTATACACTATTATTATTATTATATGCGGGTAGTAATTTACCTTATTCAGCTTTAAGTGGTGTAATTACTGGAGATATGAAAGATCGTAATAGTATTTCCTCCTATCGTTTTGTAGCCGTAATGTTTGCTCAGTTTTTTGTTCAAGTCTTTATGTTACCAATTATTATTTACGCTGGTGATGGAGATAAAGCTGTTGGAATTGAAATTGTAATGACGTGGCTAGCTGTTATAGGAACAATTATGTTACTCATTACTTTTATAACTACGAAAGAAAGAATTGTTCCAAAACCTGAACAAAAGTCTAGTGTAAAAGAAGATGTATTAGATTTAGTAAAAAATAAACCTTGGGTAATTATGTTAATTCTAACAACATTAACATTTATAACCCTAGCTATGAAAGGAGGGTCTTATATTTATTATTTTGAAAATTTTGTAGATGAAAATCACCTTACAAACTTTATAAGTCCAATATTAGATTTCTTGTCTTCTATAGGCATTAACTTTTTTGGAAATGACCCTATATCAGCAGGATTTGGATTATTTAATGCTGGAGGTATTATTTTTATGATTTTTGGTATTGGTTTATCAAAAAATCTTGCAGATAAATATGGAAAGCGAAACGTATTTGGATTATTTTTATTTATCTCTACACTTTTTATAATTTTATTTAATTTTCTAGATAAAACTTCTGTTCAACTTATGTTTGCTGCTCAAATTCTACATGGCTTCTTTTACGGAATCACAATTCCTTTATTATGGGCTATGATTGCTGATGTAGCTGACTATTCTGAATGGAAAAATAACCGAAGAGCCACTGCTATTATTTTTTCAGCAATGATGGTTGGTCTAAAATTAGGTTTAACAATAGGAAGCTCCTTGGTTGCAAAAATTCTAGGGTCTTATGGCTATGTCCCTAATGGCGAGAATGGACAAACAGAAATTGCTATTCAAGGAACAAAGATGTTGGTGAGTATTTACCCGGCAATTCCTTTTTTAATAGGAGTAGCATTGTTATTTTTTTATGAAATAAACAAAAAAATGGAAAATCAAATAGAATTAGACTTAAAAGAACGAAGATAAAATTAAGATATGCCAGAGGATAGTATTAAACACATCAATTTTAATGATTTAAATAACAAAGCAATTTCAAAACCATTAGTAGATCATATTTACACTGCAGACCCATCTGCTCATGTTTTCAATGGTAAAATTTATATATATCCATCTCATGATTTGGATGCAGGAGAGGCTTTTGATGATCTTGGGAGTCATTTTGCTATGGAAGATTACCACGTACTATCTATGGAAACCATAGATAGTAAGGCACTAGATCACGGCCTTGCGCTGCATGTTAAAGATGTTCCTTGGGCCAAGCAACAAATGTGGGCTCCAGACGCTAATGAAAAAAATGGTACTTATTACTTGTTTTTTCCTGCAAAAGATTATGAAGGAATTTTTAGAATTGGTGTTGCTACTAGTAATTCACCAACCGGTCCATTTATAGCACAATCAGAAGCTATAAAGAGCAGTTTTTCAATAGACCCTGCAGTATTTAAAGATCATGATGGGTCATATTACATGTATTTTGGGGGTCTTTGGGGAGGTCAATTGCAACGATGGAGAGAAGGGTTTTTTAACAATGATTATCCCGAAAACCCTACCGCTTTTATCCCAAAAGATCATGAACCAGCATTGCTGCCATTTGTAGCAAAAATGACCGATGATTTATACCAATTTTCAGAACAACCAAAAGAAATCAAAATTTTAGATGAATACGGAAATCTGCTATTAGCCGGTGATAATGATCGACGTTTTTTTGAAGCAGCATGGTTACACAAACGTCAAGAAAAATATTATTTTTCGTATTCTACAGGAGATACCCATTTTATCTGTTATGCCACTGGAGACTCTCCATATGGCCCCTTTACTTATCAGGGAAAAATTTTAAACCCAGTCGTTGGTTGGACTTCTCACCACTCAATTTGTTCTGTTAAAGGAAAAGATTATTTATTCTATCATGATTCTTCTTTATCTGAAGGAGTCACTCATTTAAGATCTATAAAAATGACAGAAATTAAGTATAGAGATGACGGAACTATTGTAACAATTAATCCGTATGGCTAAAAAAAGAAAATACAATTAGTGAACATTTAACTGAAACTATTGTATTAAAAATTTGTAGGATGTTTTTGAAGAATAAATCTCACCTGGAGCTAAAACAACAGATGGAAATTTTTTTTGATTAGGGGAATTAGGATAGTGTTGTGTTTCTAAACAAAATCCTGTCCTTTTTTTATAATTTCCATTTAAATGATTTCCCGTATAGAATTGAACTCCAGGTTGATCAGAAAATACCTCCAAGAGTCTACCGCTTTTTTTATGGTATGCAGAAGCAATCTTTCTTACTCCTTTATTTGGGTTATTTAAGCACCAACAATGATCATATCCTAAACCTAATTTTAGTTGTTTGTTGTCAACGTCAATGTCTTTACCAATAGGTTTAAAAGTCCTAAAGTCAAATGGTGTATTTTCAACTAGAGCCATATCACCATTTGGAATTAAAAACTCATCAATTGGCAACATTTTAGTAGCATTGATTTGTAATTGGTGGTCTAATATATCATTACTGAAACTTCCAGATAAGTTAAAATAAGCGTGGTTTGTTAGATTAATAATGGTTTTTTTATCAGTAGTCGCTTTATATCTAATATCAAGACTATTATTTGAAGTTAAGGTATAGGTAACAGTTGTTTTTAAGTTTCCTGGAAACCCTTCCTCCAGATCCTTACTTTCATAGTCTAAAGCTAAAGAAGCAGAATTTTTACTTGAAATCGTGGTAGCATTCCAAAGCACCTTGTCAAAACCAATAGCACCTCCATGAAGGTGGTTGATTCCATTGTTTTTAACTAAGCTATAATGAGTGTCATCTAAACAAAACGTTCCGTTCGCAATACGATTTCCATAACGTCCAATAATAGCTCCAAAATAGGAATTATCATCTATATATTGTTGTAATGAATTATATCCCAAAGCAATATTTTCTATATTTCCTTTTTTGTTTAAGGTTTTTATAGAAGTAATTATTCCACCATAATTCAAAATATTTACTTCAGTACCATGATAATTCTTCAGCGTGAAACGATAGACAGATGATTTTCCATTAATCTCTCCGTATTTTTCTCTTTGAATGATCATTATATGTTATTATTCAAATAATAGTAGTTTTAAAATCTTTGAAAAAATGTCCAGATATCTTGAAATAATAAATTAAGATTTAAATTATGTCCTCCATTTTCAATTCTAAGATATCGAATTTCTTTTCCATTATTACATGCTGTGTATATAGATAGCGTATCTTCTCCTAAAGTCTGAATTTCTGGATTTTGATTACAACTAAAATGATTAGCCCACAGAGCGGCACTTTCATCAGCATCCAGAAAAACATGACCCATAAAAGCTTCACCACCATCTATAGGAATCGTGGTATCTTCAGCGCCATTAATCTGAAACACAGAAATAGGCTGGGTTGAAGGTAACAGCGGACTACTTTCCATTAGCTGAGAGACAACAGGAGCAATAGCTTTAAAATGGGTGGTTTCTATTCCTAGTTTATTGACCATTCCCGAACCATTAGAAGTTCCTATTGCATACATTCTATCAAAATCTAAATTATTGTATTTTTCTAATTCTTCAACAATTAAATTTACAAAAGCAACATCGTCTGCATTTGAAGCTTCTTGTCCTAAATTCCATGATTGTAAATGGCCCTGTGGGTATATGCCAACAAAATCTCCATTATTAGTATACGCGTTTAGACTATTTACCCAACTAGTATTAGACCCTCCATTACCATGAAAAGCAAATACAATAGGGTAATTTTTTGTTTCATCAACCATGTTAGGTGTTTGAATTATTACAGATCTAGATACCGTAAACCCTTCTATAACTTGAGTGATGGTAATATTTTTAGTAGTTAGAATGAAGTTATTAGGATTGTTATCATCAAAATCATTATTTTCTTCAGAATCCTCACCACAAGAGTATAGAGATACTAAAAGTATTAATAACAGTTGTTTTAAAGTTATTTTAAAAATCATGTATAATTTATTTATATTTTAAGTAAAATAGCTCAAAACACCTATAACCAGAATGATAAGAACTATTGATAGAATTAAATCTATTGTATCATAACTATTTTTATTTTCTATTTTTTGTTGTTTAGTAAGAGTTCCGAAAGACAACCCAACAATATGTTTATAATCTGGTGGATTGGAAGCTAAACTTATGGAAACACAGATAATTATAGAAAATATAAACATGAAAATAGCCATATGCGCAAAGTTAATTGTAGCGAAAGCATAGGCTAATCCATTTATATTTTCGCCAGATAAAATTTCTGATTGATAATATATTTCAGATCCTAGTCTAGCTATTAGAATAACAAGGCCAGCAAGCAATGTTGTAATTGCTGCAGTAGCATTTACTCGTTTCCATAAGATTCCTAAAAGAAAAACTGCTGTGACAGGAGGTGCGATATATGATTGTACATTTTGAAGATATCGATACATAACTCCACCGCCAATTTTTTCCATGATAGGAATCCAAATAATGCCTAAAAAGACAATAAATCCTGTTGCTATTTTTCCAATATTTAGCAACACTTTTTCAGAGGTATTAGGTTTAATTTTCTTGTATATGTCTATTGTAAATATGGTAGAACATGAATTAAAAACAGAAGCAAGAGAACTCATAAGTGCAGCCATTAAACCCCCTGCAACTAGGCCTTTTAAGCCAACAGGGAGAAGGGTTTTGACTAACATAGGAAATGCACGATCTGCTTTTTCAACAGAAAAAACCTCAGGGTTTTGAATGGATAATGCAAATGCAATAATACCGGGGATTAAGAAAATTAAAATTGGTAAAAGTTTTAGATAGGCTCCAAAAATAGCCCCTCTCCTTCCGATTTTAATATTATTTGCAGCAAGTGTTCTTTGGACGATATACTGATCTGTACACCAGTACCAGATTCCTACAATTGTTCCTCCAAATAAGAGTCCTGTCCATGGAAAATCAGGGTCGTTCATAGGTCTCCACATATTAAAATGATCTGGACTTACAGCAGTTACTGTTTCTCTAAGTTGAGTCCATCCCCCAACTTCTTGCAATCCCAAATAAGTAATGATTACAGAGCCTAAGATTAAGATGACAGTTTGTAAAGTCTCTGTATAAATAACAGCTTTTAGACCTCCTAAAACAGTATAAATGCCTGTAAATATAACAATCCCTATTGCTCCATACCAAAAAGGAATTCCTAACAACTCAGATACTACAATTCCACCAGCATATATGGTAACAGATACTTTAGTTAAAACATAGGCAACCAATGAGAATAAAGAAAGAAACCATCTAGATCTTGCATCAAATCGTTTTTCTAAAAACTCAGGCATAGTAAAAGCGCCACTTCTTATATAGAAAGGGAGAAATAACCAGCCTAACAATAAAACTATCCATGCGTGTAATTCGTAATGCGCCATTGGAGTTCCAGATTCAAATCCTGTTCCTGCAAGTCCTACTACATGTTCAGAACCTATATTAGATGCAAAAATAGAAGCACCAATAACAAACCATCCTACATTTCTCCCTGCAAGAAAATAATCCTCTGTATTTTTATTTTTCTGTAAAAAAACCCAGACAGCAATTGCTATTAAAGCAAGAAAATAAATTCCCAAAATAATCCAATCTAAACTTTCAAGAACAGCAGCAGTATTTCTTATAAGATGTTTCATTTAAGAGATAGGCTTAATATTAAATATGTTGATTAATTATATTTTCAAACAATTCTTGCTTTCCACTTTGTAAATTCAGTTCACCATTTTCTTGTGCAATATTATATAAGTCTGATAGTTCTAATTTCCCTTCTTCAAAATCTTTTCCATTTCCTGTATCAAAAGAACGGTATCTATTTTCTCTTAATGAATTATATGAGGAGGAAGTTATAATTTTATCAGCAGTAATTAATGCCCTCGCAAAAGTATCTGCTCCTCCAATGTGAGCATGAAAAACATCTTCTATATCTGTAGAGTTTCTTCTAATTTTTGCGTCAAAATTAATACCACCACCTTTTAATCCACCAGCCGCTAAAAATACCAGCATAGCTTCTGTAGTTTCTTGTATGTTGTTTGGAAATTGATCTGTATCCCAACCGTTTTGGTAATCCCCTCTATTCGCATCTATACTTCCTAGCATTCCTGCTTTAGCGGCAACGGCAAGCTCATGTTGCATCGTGTGTTGTGCAAGTGTCGCATGATTTACTTCAATATTCATTTTAAAATCTTTTTCTAAACCATACTCTTTTAAAAAACCAATTGCAGTTGCTGAGTCAAAATCGTATTGATGTTTCATAGGCTCCATTGGTTTTGGTTCAATGAAGAAAGTACCCTTAAAACCCTGACTTCTTGCATAATCTCTTGCCATGGTTAAAAATTGTGCCATATGATCTAATTCTCGACCCATATCTGTATTTAGTAAAGACATGTATCCTTCTCTACCGCCCCAAAAAACATAATTTTCTCCTCCTAATTTAATGGTTGCGTCTAAGGCCAATTTTACTTGGCCTCCAGCTCTTGCAACCACATTAAAATCAGGATTGGTAGCAGCTCCATTCATATAGCGAGGGTTTGAAAAACAATTAGCGGTTCCCCATAATAGTTTTACACCACTCTCTGCTTGTTTCCCCTTTATATAGTCTGTAATTGTATTCAATCTTTTTTCTGATTCTGAAAAAGTTGCTCCTTCTTGAATTAAATCGTAATCATGGAAACAGAAATAATCGAACCCCATTTTATTTATGAATTCAAATGCAGCATCTGCTTTATCTTTTGCTGCTTGTATTGGGTCTGATGATTGATCCCAAGCAAAATTTTGAGTACCTGAACCAAAAGGATCACCTCCTTGTCCACAGAATGTATGCCAATAAGCAATTGCAAATTTAAAATGGTCACGCATTGATTTCCCAGCAACAAGTTGTTCTGGGTTGTAGTATTTAAAGGCGAAAGGATTATCTGATTCTTTTCCCTCAAATTTTATATTTTTTATTCCTTTAAAATATTCTTTAGTTACCATTAGTATTTATTTTTTAAGATTGTTTCTAGTTGGGTTTTCCAATATATATATGCCTTTTGAAAAGGTTCTTTATTCCCAAGGGGCTTGTATGTCATTACATGGTCATTTTTTGTAATATTATCTCCAAATTTTTTAAAATCACCATCAATTAATCCAGCAGCTCTAGCAGCTCCAACTGCTCCCGTAGTGTTATAAATTTCTATCTCATGACCTATTAATGTTGCTACTGTATTTGCAAATATTTCAGACCTAAACAAATTATCATTTCCAGCTCGAATTACATTGATAATTGCATTGTCATTTTTTAAGATTTCCATTCCATATACAAACGAAAAGGCAATACCTTCTAATGCAGCTCTGTATAGATGCCCATGACTATGCTTATTTAAATTAAGATTACAAATCTGTGTGCCAATATTTTTATTATTTAACATTCTTTCTGCTCCATTTCCAAAGGGAATGACAATGACTCCATCAGAACCTATAGGAATTTTAGATGCTTTCCTATTCATATTTTCGTAAGAATTTTCAACACTATGGTTTCTTAACCACCGGTATTGAATACCAGCACCATTGATACATAATAGTTTACCAACAGTTGGTTTTTCTTTGGTATAATTAACATGTGCAAAATGATTTATTCTAGAGTATTCATTTGAATTTAATTTGTTAGTTACAGCATAAACAACTCCAGAAGTTCCACCGGTAGCTGCAACTTCCCCATGATTAAATACATTTAAAGATAAGGCGTTATTGGGTTGGTCTCCTGCACGATAGATGATAGGCACCCCAATAGGTAATCCGGTTTTTTCAGCGGCTTGTTTGGAAGTTTGACCTTGATTACTAAAATTAGCTACAATATCTGGAGTTAAATTAGGATCGATATCATAATAGTCTAACAACCACTTTGCTGTAACGTCATTTTTATAATCCCATATAATTCCTTCTGAAAGACCATTTTTAGTTGTGTTTATTTTTCCTGTTAATTTGAAGGCAATAAAGTCTCCAGGAAGCATGAATTTATATATTTTATCATATATTTCTGGCTCATTGTCCTTAACCCATTTTAGTTTAGATGCAGTGAAATTCCCGGGAGAGTTTAATAAGCGATTAGCACATTCTTCTTCACCTAAATCAGAGAAAGCTTTGTTGCCAATTTCTACCGCTCTACTGTCGCACCAAATGATAGAATTACGTAATGGATGTCCATTCACATCAACAACAACAAGACCATGCATTTGATACGAAATCCCTATACCAATAATTTTTTCAGCCTCAATGGCAGCCTGTGATATAGCTCTCTTTATAGCAATACAAGAATATTCCCACCATATTTTTGGATCTTGTTCTGCCCAATCATTTTTTAAAGATAGAATTTCCATCTCTTTCGGAGGTTCATGAAGGCTTACTATATTTTTCCCTGTAGCTGATTCTACGATGGCTACTTTTACAGAAGAACTCCCTATGTCTAAACCTAAATAATACATTATTTTTTTAAACTGTTTTACACCTTCAAAAGTATTTTTAATCTTAACAATATAGGTATTAAAAATCGAGCAATTACTATTAAACTTGAAGCAGAGTTTAATCGATAAAACTTAGTTTTTTAAATGATTTATTTAAAATAGCTTTATCATCAACTTTGAGCCACGAATCTAAAACTGTTGCATAGATTGACCTAAAGTCAACTTTGTGAATTAAATCCCCATTATTATCGAGTTGTAAAAGATTAGGGGCATCGTTATAAAACCCTTTAGTCTTTAAATTTTCTCCAATAATAAAAACATTATTTGCCGCTCCATGATCTGTTCCTCCAGCTGCATTTTGTTGTAAGCGCCTTCCAAATTCAGAAAAAGTAATAATCAGAGTATCTTTAAAAGTATTATTTTGTTTTAAATCCTTTACAAATATTTCCATAGATTCGCTAAAGGTTTTTAACAACCTCTTTTGTCTGTTTTCTTGATTGGCATGTGTATCAAAACCACCCATAGAAACATAATATACAGAACTATCTAGGTTTGAATTTATAAATTCTGAAGTTGTTTTAAGTTGTTTACCAAAAGGGTTTTTAGGATATTCAAAATTACTTTCATAGGTCTTTAAGGTTTCGTAAATATATTTTGCAGAAGATTTTGCTTCAATCATTGTTTTGTATAGATACCCCAAATTATGTTCGCTTAGGTGATCATCACTTTGATGATTTAAAACTTTTTTAAAGTAAGGAGTTTGAGTATTTACAAATAAAGTTTGTGGATTTTTTGTTGCAATACCATTCATATTTTCTCCTTTCATAATCAAAGACAAACTATCATCTAATTCAATTCCTGTATAGGGCATTTTACCAAATTTTTCAATGTATCTTCCTAGCCACCCTGTGCTTAAATACTCGTTTGCATCACTCCCTGTTTGCCAGATATCTGTAGATCTAAAGTGAGATCTATTTGGGCTTGGATAACCCACATTATTGATGATTGATAAATACCCTTGATCATATAGATTTTTTAATGGCCCTAAACTTTGATGAAATCCTAATTCATCGGTTATCTTTATAACCTCACTTTTAGGAATAGAAATCCCAGGCCTTTTCTTGTAATAAATATCATTTGTATAGGGGATGATGGTGTTTAAACCATCATTACCTCCAGACAGTTGAACAATTACAAGTTTTTTATATCCAAGAGATTCTTTTTCTACTGATTCAAATGCCTTCACAAAGTTAGGAACAAAAAACAAACTGCTAGCCAAGCTACTCTGCTTTAAGAAATATCTTCTTTTCATTGGTTTAAGTTAACAAAGTTGGTATTCTGGGATTGACATAAGTTGTATACAAAAGTCTTTATTAGATTTAATTTCTAATCTATTTAATAAAGCTTCTGTATCTCTATCTAAAAAGGGAATTACTAACAATTCTTTTAACTTTTTTGGTTTTAACTCCCCATATTTCTCCATAAAAACAGACCAGTTTTTAGTTGTTTTCATGTATTTACTTCTTTTTTTTGCGTTTTTGTAATACTGATCAAAGGAATCTTCATAAGCACCTTTTTGTTCTAAATTTATAATGGCATCATTTAAAATTAATGAAGCTAATTTCATTCGAAACATTAAAGTATTCGAATCTATCCAACTCTTGTCACCTTTCCACCCTGATACATTTTCTGGATATAACAAGACTTGACCCATCATTTTTTGTAGGTAATTAAATTGATTTTTTTTATCAAAGGTAACAGGAACAACAGAGCGAATACCAACTAATAATTCTATTGGAGACTTTATCTTAACACCTATGTTTTTTTCATCATAAAACCAAGTTGAGCTAAAAATATGCATCATTAAATTTTTAATACTATAATCTTTGTAAAAAAGACTTGACATCTCTTCAAGATGAGATTGATTAACAACTGGATTGACAAAGTATTTGTAAATTTTTTCGCAAATAAATCTCGCACATTGTTTTTGTTCTAAAATAATATCTATGATATCATCACCATCAAAATTACCTTTTTTTTCAAAAAAACTTTTTTCACCATAATCATGTTGTTTTTTGCGTATAATAAAATCACCATTATTTTTAAAAGACCAGCCTGTAAAAGCTCTTGCAGACTCTTTAATATCTTTTTCTGTATAGTTGCCAACTCCTAGTGTAAAGATTTCCATTAGTTCTCTAGCAAAATTTTCATTAGGTCTCTTTTTTCTATTTTGTCTATTATTAAGGTACTTGCTCATAGAAGCCTCTCTAGCGATTGCTTTCACAAAATGTTTAAAATTGCCTAAAGCATTATTTCTAAGCGTATTATTATACTGTTGAATATGAAAAATATGATTGTCTCGACATACAAATATATTTGCCCAAAATAAGGTCATTTTTTCTCTAAGAATAGTTTCAGGAATACTAAGTCTATTTATCCATGCGTGATTTAAGTCTCTAACTTTTTTTTGACTTTTTTGCCGTAATTTTTGAAAGGCGACTTCTCCCATTTCTTTTTTCAGAACTTTAGAAGAATTATTTCTTATAAGATTAAATTCTGTAAGATTTAATTGTAAAGGAATTATTTTATCAGATTCAGAAAATAAGTCTTCAATAATTTTAGATTTAGGGTATGAGTTTATTTTTTTGAGAATTTCCACATCAATTCCAAATCCTGCTCTCCAATATAAATGTTGAATATGCCTTTGTTTCATTAGTATGTTTATAGTCTTTTTTTTGACTTTAATTTTTTATAATAGTTTAAATTACTTCCCGGAAATCATTTCTGGAGTAGCAACAGTTCTAAACCCAACATGATCTGAACCAGAGTCAATAGCTACGCCCATTCTTGAAGAAATCCTATAGCTTGCACAATATGAGGAATGGCATAAAAAAGACCCTCCTTTCATGACGTGTTCTTTTTGATATGGATTACTTGGGTTAAATGATTTTTTAGCACCAGATGGATTTATAATTAGTTCAGAATCGTTTAAATCTTTATAATAATTAACATTAAATAAATCACTTGTAATTTCCCATACATTTCCTAACATATCATATATCCCAATGCTATTTGGAGGATAGGATTTAACAGAGGCAACTAGCTCAAAACCATCAATACTTTCATTTCTGACAGGAAAACTTCCTTGCCAAGTATTTGCATTCTTATTCAGTATGTTTTTGTTATTTCCCCATGTAAAAATGGAGTTGGTATTGTTTCCTTGTGCTGCTGATTCCCATTCTGCTTCTGTTGGGAGCCTTCTATTTGCCCATTTGCAATAGGCAAGCGCATCTTCATATGCAATATGAACTACTGGATGATTGTCTTTTTCATAAATATTTGAGTTAGGTCCTTTAGGGTTTTTCCAGTTTGCACCAATTTTCCATTTCCACCATTGGTGATAATTGTTCATATTTACAACAGCAGTTACATTTTTATTAAAAATTAAACTACCTGGTTGTAAAATTGAATCATGTGGTTTTGAGGTGCCTTCAGGCAATTGGTCTTTTAGTTCTTCCCAGTCTATTTTTCGTTCTGCAATGGTTTTATAATTTGTTGAATTTACAAAAGCTTTAAATTGTTTATTGGTTACTTCTGTCATATCAATAAAAAAACCATCAACATAAACCTTATGAGCAGGTTTTTCTCTTGGCATTGCATAGTCATCTGATTTTTTTGCTCCTTTTAAAAATTCTTTGCCTTCAACCCAAATCATTCCATCAGGAGATTTTATGTCTATATTAGGAGTTGTTGTTTGTTTCTTGCAACCAACAACTAATATAATCGGAGCAATTAAAATTATAGATAAATATTTCATAAATCCAACTGTAGATTAAATCGAATCATAAATATAACTTAATTATTATTCTGAATAAATACGAATTTAAATTATCCTCAAAATTTATAGAATTATCCTCAAAAATATCAGCAGCAGAACTTCATGAAAGATAACTTTGCTCATTAATTTACAGACCAACATTACTCTCAAAGTTTCAAATAATCTTGAAAAAATATAATGAAATTAAAAGTTATCAAAATAATTATTTAACTATGAAAAAACACTTTTTAACTTTTTTAATACTATTAAGTATCATTAAAATTCAAGCACAAGATCAATCAAAGCCAAATATCCTTTTTATTGCGATTGATGATTTAAAACCGACTATAGGAATTTACGGAGATTCTTTTGCTGTCACTCCAAATATTGACACCATTGCTAAAAACGGAACAACATTTTTCAATAATCATACTCAGCAGGCAATTTGTGGACCCTCCAGAGCAAGTTTACTCACTGGGAAAAGACCCGATTACACGAAGGTTTGGAATCTTAAAACTAAGATGAGAGATGTAAATCCAGATATTTTAACGATTCCTCAATATTTTAAACAAAATGGATATGTAACTATTGGTTTGGGTAAAATTTATGATCCAAGATGTGTTGATAATGATCGAGACAAGCCTTCTTGGAGTGTTCCTCATATCAAAGAAAATGAACTTGAATATCCAAATGGATATCATCAACCCGCATTAGGATTTTATCAAAGTGAAGAAAATTTAACAAAAATTAAAGCCATAAAAAATAAAGCCAAATTAAAAAAACTACAAAAAAATAAGATTAATAAATATGTTAGAGATCGTTTTAAGCCTCCTTATGAAATAGGAGATGTGCCAGACGGCGCCTACATTGATGGTGCAATTGCCAATAAGGGTATTCAAATATTAGATAAAATAGATACTTCAAAACCTTTCTTTCTAGCGGTAGGGTTTAAAAGGCCCCATTTGCCATTTGTAGCCCCAAGAAAGTATTGGGAACTTTATGATGAAAGTAAAATTCAACTTGCTGCTTATCAAAAAAAATCTAAAAACCCAGTAGCGGTAGGCTACCACAAGGCTGGTGAAATGCAGAGTTATAAAACACCAGAAATTACTTATAAATTAAATAATGAAGGATTATTAGAGTTAGATAAAGAACTCCAAAAGAAATTGATTCATGGTTATTATGCAGCCACCAGTTATATTGATGCCCAAATAGGTAAAATCATTGATAAGTTAAAAGAAAAAGGCTTAGATAAAAATACCATCATAGTTATCTGGGGAGACCATGGTTGGCATCTAGGGGATCATAGCTTATGGAATAAGCATTCAAATTTTGAGCAAGCAACTCGTTCTCCTTTAATTATTTATGATCCTAGAATTAAGAAAGGGTATAAAATAAACTTTCCGACTGAATTTGTAGATTTATTCCCAACATTGACTGATTTAGCAAACATAGGAGTTCCAGAAAATCTAGATGGTGTTAGTTTAAAAGCACAAGTAAAAGGGGAAGTCAATACCCCAAAAATATATGCAGTAAGTCAATATCCAAGAAGGAATAAAATGGGGTATAGTTTTAGAACCATAAAATATAGATATACTGTTTGGATCAATAATAAAAAAAGCACGATGCCTATTTATAAAGAAGATATTCATGCAGAAGAATTGTATGACTATAAAAACGATCCTTTAGAAACTGAAAATAAAATTGACAATAAAAGTTATCAAAAAACAAAGTCGACTTTTCAAATGTTAGCTGCACGCTACTTTAAAGATCAAGTAGTAACATCTAAAACTACTAATAAAAAGAGTAAAACCCTTAATAAAGTTAAAAATAATAACGCTTATAAACGTGCTCAAGTTATTTCAGAATTCATTATAACTAAACTGAACTTAACCAAAGATAAAGGGAAGTTTTTATTGGAAACTTTATCTGAAAAATACGCTCATAATGCAGCTAAAACTAAAGGTAAAAATCTTCCTCAAGAAGTAAAGAGAGAAATTTTTAAAGCAACTTTTATTGAAACTAGAAATAAGCTTTTAAAAATATTTTCAAAGAGTGAAATTACTCAGATTAATAAATTGGAAAAGAAGAAAATGAGTCAATTAAACAATAACTAAAGTTATTTTAAAATTAAGGAATGAAATTATTTATAAATCTATTGTTATTATTTTTAATATTAAATTTTGAAGCTTACACTCAATCTAAGGATTCTTCTAATTTAATTGTTGGTGCTACTTTAAATTACGGAGAGTTAAACACTATTAAAGAAAAACTTTTTTTAAAAGATTTTAATTATTTAACCCCAGCCAATTCAGCAAAACAATCAAGAGTTCATCCAAAGCCAAATGTTTGGAAGTGGCAACAAATAGATGATTTCATCACTTTTTCTAAAAAACATAATCTACAAGTCCGTTTGCATGGACCAATCTCTCCTCAGGCATCTAAATGGGCAAAAGAAGATCATAGAACTATTGAAGAATTGGCAATAAATATGATGGAATTTACAACAGCATTTGCCAAAAAATTCAACAAAGAACCTACAGTGAAATGGATGGATGTGGTAAATGAAACCATACTTCCAAACGGAAAGTGGTTTGGGCCAAAAAAAGGCACCAATAAATGGGAGAACCCCTGGCTAAAAATAGGATTAGATGAAAATGGGTGTCCTCTTTATATACTAAGAGCTTTTGAAATCGCAACAAAATATGCTACAAATATCAAGTTGGTTTACAATCACAATTCAGGTATGCAAAGTGTCATGTGGGATAAAGTAAAGAAAACCATTCTTTATATTCGATCTAAAGGGTATCGCGTTGACGGTATTGGTTGGCAAGCACATATTGGGCTAAGTAATTCTACGAAAGCTATTATAGAAAACACAGATGAGGAACTAAGAAAGCTTTCTAATTTGATAGATTGGGCTCACAAAAACAACTTAGAATTCCATATTACTGAACTAGATTACTTCATTGAAGACAATAATAAACTTTCTGAAGGATATCAAAAGCAAGCTGAAATCTATACAAAAATTATAAAAATTTTAAGAGAGAAAACGAAATCTGGGATTGTAACGTTAAATTTTTGGGATATGGCTGTTCGAGTAAAAAAAGGGAAAGAGGGAGCATTTCACTCAATTTATGATTCAGAATTTAAACCGACTCCAGCCTATAAAGCTATTAACGTATCCTTAAATAATTAAAAAATGATTAAACAAAGTATTCAAATATTTCTAGTATTCACCTCTTTTTTATTCGCGTTCAACGCTTGTAATAGATTTAAAAACACTAATAATTTAGTATATCTAGACTCTGAGGCTTCCGTTGAAAGTCGTGTTAATGATTTAATGAATAGAATGACCCTAGAGGATAAGGTTTATCAAATGAATCAATTTGTCGGTTTAGATCATATGAGAGCAGGAAATCCAAATGATGACAAAGCGAATAATGATGCGCAAGGATTTTATAAAGATTTATCTATTAATGATGTAACCAAATTAACTGTTGAAGGAAAAATAGGTTCTTTTTTACACGTATTAACAGCTAAAGAAGCCAATTATTTACAAGAGTTAGCTCTGAAATCACCATTAAAAATACCAGTTTTAATTGGGATTGATGCGATACATGGGAATGCTTTAGTTTCTGGTACAACTGTTTATCCATCCCCAATTGGATTGGCATCTACTTGGGATGATCGTTTTTTTTACTCGATTGGAAAACAAACAGCAAAAGAGATGCGAGCTACAGGAAGTCATTGGACTTTTACACCAAATATTGATATTTTGAGAGATCCTAGATGGGGTCGTGTTGGGGAAACATTAGGTGAAGATCCTTTTATGGTTGGTAATATGGGAGCTGCTATGATTAATGGATTTCAACAAGACGATTTTACAGGAACGCAAAAGGTAATTGCATGCGTAAAACATCTAATAGCTGGTGGCGAGTCCATAAATGGATTGAACGCTGCTCCAGCAGACATATCTATACGTACACTTAGAGAAGTTCATTTACCTCCTTATAAAAAAGCTATAGATGCAGGTGTCTATTCTATGATGGCTGCACACAATGAATTAAATGGTATTCCGTGTCATATGAATAAATGGTTAATGACAGATATTTTAAGAGATGAATGGAATTTTAAAGGCTTTTATGTAAGTGATTGGTTAGATATTGAACGTATTAATACATTACATCATACTGCAAATGACATGAAAGAAGCCTCTTATTTATCTGTTGATGCAGGAATGGATATGCATATGCATGGGCCAAAATTTACAGATGCAATTATTGCTTCGGTTAAGGAGGGTACACTTTCAGTAGATCGTGTAAATGATGCTTGTCGTAAAATTTTAACAGCCAAGTTTAAACTAGGATTATTTGAAAATAGATTTGTTGATCTAGATAAAAAAGAAGAATTACTTTTTACCAAAGAACACAAAGAGACCGCTTTAGAATCGGCAAGAAAAGGGATTATATTACTCAAAAACAATGGAATATTACCATTGCAATCAACAACTTCAAAAAAGAAAATATTTGTAACAGGACCCAATGCAAATAATCAATCTACTTTAGGTGACTGGCATGCTGTACAACCTGACGAAAATGTGACAACTATTTATGAAGGAATTAAAACTTTAGGAGAAAAAAAAGGGTATGCAGTAAACTTTTTTGACTCAGGAGATAATAGCAGAAAAATTAAAGATTTTAAAATCAATGAGGCTGCAAAAAAAGCACGGAATGCAGATTATGCAATTGTTGTTGTAGGAGATAATTCCATGCGATATAAATGGAAAGATAAAACTGCCGGAGAGAATATGGGTAGAGCCTCTTTAGATTTATTTGGAAAACAATTAGATTTAGTGAAAGCTATAAAGGAAACAGGAACTCCAGTCATCATTGTTTTGGTTAACGGAAAGCCTATTTCTGAGCCCTGGCTTCAAAATAACATTCCTGCTATTTTAGAAGCTTGGGAACCAGGAAATTTAGGTGGGCAGGCAGTTGCAGAAATTTTATTTGGGGAGGTGAATCCAAGTGGTAAATTACCACTAACTGTTGCAAGAAGTGTTGGGCAATTAAGAATGATTTATAATCATAAACCTTCTGCTTATTTTCATAAATATGCCGATGAGAAAAAAACTCCGTTATATCCTTTTGGCTTTGGGTTAAGTTATACTAATTATAATTACACTGAGCCATTATTATCAAAGAACACTTTAAATAATGAGAACGAAATAACAGTTACGATTAAAATAACAAATACTGGAGATATTGATGGGGAAGAAATTGCTCAACTTTACATTAGAGATAATTTTAGTAGCGCTACTAGAGCTGTGAAAGAATTAAAGGGTTATAAGAGAGTTTTTCTTAAAGCAGGAGAAACAAAAAATGTAAGTTTTTCTCTTAATGCAGAAAGTTTCGCGTTTTATGACATTAATATGAACTACTGTGTAGAACCAGGTGAATTTACTATTATGACAGGTTCATCTTCAAAGAATAAAGATTTAAAAAAAGTAATTTTAACAGTTAATAATAGAATTGAATTATAGATGAATTATTTTAAATTAATACTTGTCTTATCTATTTTATTTTTTGGTTGTAAAACAACAAAAGAAAACAATCAAAAAAACAGCCCATCAACAAAGAAAAACCTTGTTTTTATCATAGTAGATGATTTACGCCCAGAATTAAGTATCTATGGTCAAAACCATATTGTAAGTCCAAATATAGATGCATTAGCTAAAACAGGCGTTTCTTTTAATAGAGCCTATTGTAATGTGCCGGTTTGTGGAGCCTCAAGAGCAAGTTTATTAACTGGGTTGAGACCTACTTCAAAAAAGTTTTTAAGATATAATGCAAGTATAAAAAAGGAGACACCAAAAGTATTAAACTTGGTAAAACATCTAAAAAATGAAGGTTATACAACCATTAGTAATAATAAAATTACACATTTAAAAAATGATATTGAAGATTGGGATGAAGAATGGTACCCCTACAATAAAGGTTGGAGAAATTATATGTCAGAAGAAAATATATCTCTAGAAGCAAATGGAAAACATGGCAACGCATATGAAAATATTGATGTAGAAGATGATGCATACAATGATGGTAAGACTGCAAGTAAGTCAATTGAAGACTTAAAAAAGTTAAAAGCAGCTGGAAGTCCATTTTTCTTGGCTGTTGGTTTCGTGAAACCTCATTTACCATTTAATGCACCAAAAAAATATTGGGATTTATACGATGCTAAAAAAATAACATTACCAGAAAATGCTGGCTTTCCTGAATCTGCTCCTTGGACTGCAAGACACAAATGGGGAGAATTACGCTATTATAAAGACATTCCAAAAAAAGGCCAGGTTTCTGAGAAAATGGCTAAAAAATTAATTCATGGGTATTATGCATCTGTAAGTTATGTTGATGCTCAAATAGGTAAATTAATAGATGGTCTTGATAACCTAGGACTAAGAAAAAATACGGCTATCATTTTAGTTGGAGATCATGGATGGAGTTTAATGGAGCATGGTTTATGGGTAAAACATAGTAATTTTGAGGTTGCACTTCAAGTTCCTTTAATTGTAAATACACCTACTATTCAAAAAAACAAACAAACAAATTCAATTGTTGAATTGGTAGATATTTATCCTTCTATTTGTGATATAATAAATATATCTAAACCGAAACACTTAGAGGGAGACTCCTTTTTTAAGTCATTACAAAATCCCTTAAAAATTTTTAAAAAAACAGCCTTAGCCCGCTATCAAAAAGGTGAAACTTTAATTGTAGATAACTATTTCTACACAGAATGGCAACGCAATGATAAAACCATTGCTAAAATGTTGTATGATCATAAGATAGATCCCAACGAAAATAGAAATTTAGCCATTGAAAGTAGTTATAAATCAATTGTAGATAGTTTAAGTATCATTCTAAATAAAAAATTATTTCATGAAAACTAGCAGACTCAATTTCATTAGTATTTTAATTAATAGTATTATTTTTTTTACATCTTGTAATTCTGATAAAATAATACCTGTAAAAAAGCCAAATATTATATACATTATGGCTGATGATTTAACTACCCAAGCGATTAGTGCATATGGTGGTATTTATAAAGATATTGCGCCAACACCCAATATTGATAGAGTAGCAAAGGAAGGGATGTTATTTCAAGACGTGTTGGTTACAAATTCTATATGTGGGCCAAGTAGAGCAGCAATATTAACCGGAAACTACAGTAACTTAAATGGTTACTATAAAAATGAAAGTGGTGGAAAATTTGATGCTACACAATGGACATTCCCACAAGAATTTCAAGAAAACGGGTATAAGACAGCCCTATTTGGGAAATGGCATTTAGGCACAGAACCTGTAGGTTTTGATACTTTTAAATATCATAATTCTTCTGGCCAACAAGGAAATTATTGGAACCCTCTTTATAACGATAATGGGAAAAACAGCAAAGAAAATGGATATGCAACTAATTTAAGTACAGATTTTGCTTTAAATTGGTTGGATTCCACAAATGTATCCAAAGATCCTTTTTTAATGATTTTACAATATAAGGCCCCTCACAGGCCATGGCATCCAGATAAGAAGTATGAAAAACTTTGGGATGAAATAGAAATGCCTTATCCACCTACTTTTAATGACACCTATGAAGGACGTGAAAAAACTGCAGGCGATACAGAAATGACAATGGAGCATTTTAGTAGAAGAGACATGAAATTAAAACGGCCTGAAGGTTTAAAACGTAAAGAAGGTATTAGATGGGATTTCTACGGAGCTAAAAACGGAGAGATTGTTCAACCGGAGGGAATGACTAATGAGGAAGGAAGAAAATGGCGTTATCAGAATTATATTAAAGATTATTTAGCATGTGTAAAATCTGTTGATGATAATATTGGACGTGTTTTGACCTATTTAAAAGAAAATAACTTAGAAGAAAATACGATCATTGTTGTAACCTCTGACCAAGGTTTTTATCTTGGTGATCATGGCTTTTTTGATAAAAGATTTATTTATGAAGAGTCTCTGAGAATGCCTTTTATGATAAAATATCCTGATAAAGTAAAAGCAGGTTCTGTTAATGAAGATATCATTACCAACATAGATTTTGCTCCTACTCTTTTAGAACTGGCGGGTATTATAAAAACTCAAAAAATGCAAGGGACTAGTTTTGTAAGTCTTTTAGAAGGAGAAACACCAAATGACTGGCAGGATGCTATGTATTATCATTATTATGAATTTCCATTTTGGCACCATGTACAACCTCATTATGGTATAAGAACTCAAAGATATACTTTAGCTCATTTTTATTATAATATAGATGTTTGGGAGTTATATGATTTACAGAAGGATCCTACTCAAATGAATAATATATATAATGACCCTAACTATACTAGTATTGTGAGTGAATTAAAATTAAAACTAAAGAATTTGATGATAAAGTATGAAAATGATAAGAGTTTGGTGGAGTTTAGAAAAATAACAGATACTGATTTTGGAAGAATAGTAGATAATGTTAAAGAGGAAGAGTCTGTTCAGCAAATTTTAACTAAATAATAATAATGATGTCTTTTTGTCTAAAGTCTGTATAAAATAAATCATATTATTTAAAACCATGATGAAATTAAATTTATTACAAACAACAATTTTAATACTTGTTATAACACTTTCTTGTATTAATAATTCATTAGGGGCTGAAATAGATACAAGTAATTCATCCAAAAAACTTAAATTAGAAGATAAGAGCTTTTATATTGATCAAGTTATCGATGGGAATACTATTTCTCGAGAAGTAATTTTGGAAGTTCCTACAGATATTGACTTATCAAAAAATTATCCAATTGTGTTTGCTTTTCATGGAAGAAATGTTCTAAACGATACATGGATTAATAAATTAAATCATCTTACTGCTACTGGAGAATTTGTTGGTGTTTACCCGCAAGGATATAAAAAAATGTGGAATTCTGGAGGGAATGAAATTTCGATAGCAGATGACATTGAATTTGTAGATTCAATAATTGATATTTTGCACGAATATGAGAATCTTGATTTTAATCGTGTATACGGAATAGGAACATCTAATGGTTCAAGTATGATTAACAAGCTGGTTCTTGAAACCTCACATTTTAATGCTGTATCATCCATTGTTGGACAATTGTCAGAAGCGTATTTACCCAATTCAACTACAAATTCTACATCTGTTTTTCAGATCAACGGAAGTTCAGATGATATATGTCCTATAAACGGTGGTATAAAGTTGGGTTACGTTTTTTTAGAAGCTCTTGATAGTACTCAACGCTGGGCCAGTGCATTTGAATGTGATAATTATGAACTACAAAACATTGGAGAGGATAAACTTTATGTTTTTTCAGACTGTCTTGATGGTAAAGAAGTACGTTATATGAGAATTGAGAAAGGAGAGCATAATTTGCACTGGGGTAACCCTGAGTTATTTATGCAAGTTTGGGATTTTCTTAAACGATTTTAAACAAAGTTTATTAAAGAGTTTTTTTTGCTAAACCTCCCACAAAATATTTTATGGGAATAACAAATAGTTTAGAGGTATTTCTTAAATTATTAGGATGTAACTCTCTATATTATTGATCAGTATAAATTTAATTAAATGTTTTCTCAGAATATACCTGACAGTTATTGATTGTATTTTTATATTTTTTGCTTCAAATGTCATAGTTTTTTACTCATATCTAATATCAATTGATCTACATGTGTTTTAAATTTGAATAAACAACAAATCAGTTTATGAAAAAAAATTACATTTTAGGTTTGCTAACCTTTTTATTAAGTATAACACTTCATGCCCAAGATATAGTGTTTGATTTCCAAACAGATCAAGATTTATTAGGTTGGGTTGAAGCTGGAGGAAATATAGGATCGGCAATCATTGTTTCGGATGGTCTTGCTATTGATTGGGATGGTACTGGAACGACTAATAGAAAACCAAGAATTAAGCATCTTAATGCAAATATAGATGCCAGTATTCAAAAATACGTAGAAGTTAAATTAATCAATAATTCTTCAGAGTTAACTAGAGTAAGAATACTTCATTTTAGAGGTGGTGATGGTACTGATCCAACTAGCGCAGCAGGAAGTAACACAAGATATGCATCCTTTGACATAGCTCCAAGTCTAGGTTCAACAAGTTATACTTTTGATTTGACAAATGCACAATGGGTAAACTATAATGCTGCTACAAATGATGATTCAGATATGGATATGGATCATATCTGGATTCAGTTTGTAACTGCAACTCCAGCTAATGGACCTTTAACATTAAATAGTGCCACAGATGGTAATGTTATTATTCAAAAAGTTAGTTTCCTTTCAGACTTACCATCTACCGAAAGAACTACTTACTCATTTAATGACACATCAGATTCAGAAGGTTTTATTGGTGCTAATGGTGTTACCTTGTCTCAACCTACAAGTGGTGAAATTCAATTAGATATAAATGTTCAAAGCCCATATCCAAAATTCGAACAACAAGCAGGTTACTATAATGTCAATGCAGATACTTATAAATATTGTCAGATAACTCTTAGAAATGATTCTTCAAAAGACCGTCTTAATTTTGTTTCTCCAGAAGGAGGAAATCAATTTACAGGAATAGATATCTCAGCTAATGATTCTAGTTCTCAGGTTTATGAAATTAATTTAAACGAAGGAATAAATACAGAGGGTAATCCTGTCTTTACAAACTGGACTGGGGTTCAACCAACTTGGTCACTTCAAATTGTTGAATTAAATCCTGCCGGTGGTAATCCTATCCCTTCTAGTGGTACAGTTGTTATTGAAGAAATAATATTTTCATCAGAATCGTTGAGTACTGCTAGTGTAAATTTAATAAGTGTTAAATTGTATCCTAATCCATCAAATGGATTAATTACGATAGATTCACCTCTAAGAATACAAGATATTAAAGCAATAAACCTTTTAGGGCAAGTGATGATTAATCAAGAGACGAACTCCAATACATTAGACATATCTAGTTTAAAAGCAGGAATCTATATTCTTAAAATCAACCAAGAAAACGGTGTTATTTCTACAAAACGTTTCATAAAAAAATAAATAAACAAATGAAAAAATTTATAATTACAATTTTGTTTTTGAGTATTAGTTTAACAACTTTTGGTCAAAAAACTCCTTCATATATTGTCAAAAAAGCAACAGCAGCCTCAGAATATATTGCTGCAGAAATGAATCTTGATGAAAATCAACAGAAAAATATTTATACTATTTTGTCAGAAAAGTATGATTCAAATAGAAAGGATATAAGAGGTAAGAATCTTTCAAACGAAGAAAAGCAAAAAATTTATAAGGCCTCTTTTACTAAAACTAAACAATATCTTTCAGAGAAATTTACTATGAAAGAAGTCAATATGATTAATAGGCTTCATAGAGATTGGCAAAAAAAAAATAAAAAATAAAGTTTAATCTTTTTTTATAAAAATTTATATGCAGGTTAAGTCTTTAAGATTTGACCTGTTTATATTTCAATTATTATGAAGTATTTTATCATAACATTTACTCTATTACTTTCATCAGTGGTCACTTTAAAAAGTCAAACAGATCCTTTTACTATGGTTGAAAGAATGGGTAGAGGTATGAACCTAGGAAACACATTCAGTGCTCCAGTAGAGGGTAATTGGGCACCTGTGGTTTATGAGCAGTACTTTATTGATGTCAAACAGGCTGGTTTTACTAACGTACGAATACCAATGGACTTCTATGGGAATAGAACAAGTGGAAATACAACTCAATATTCTAACCAAGCAAACACATCGGGAGACTATAATGGAACAATCAATGATTATGTTGTTGATCAGAATTACTTGAATAGAATTGAAGAAATTATTAATTGGTCTTTGAATCAAGATTTAGTAACCATTATCGATTTTCATGGAGCTGAGTTAAAATCTCAGTTTTTATATACTTTCTTAAATTCAAACTCGCAATATACATATCCAACCTCAGCAAAAAGAGCTGCCGATCTTGACAAATTCAAAGCAATATGGTTGGCCATTGCAAACCGATTTAAAAATTATTCAGACAACCTATTGTTTGAAATTGTTAACGAGCCATACTTTGAAGTTAATGCCACAGAAATGGACGCCTTAAATTCTATGATTATCGCAGCCATTAGAAGTACAGGAGATAATAATACAATGCGTAATATAATCATTACAGGAGGGGGTGTAAATTCATTTAACGCTCCTCAACAGATAAGTGACGCTGTTATTAGTAGTGATGATTATTTAATTGCTTCTTTTCATTACTATCAACCATTTCCCTTTACAAGCTCCTCAACAGCAAACAATGATGATTTTAATTGGGGAACCAATGCAGATAAAAATTCAGTTGATGGTCATTTTGATACCATGGAAGATTGGTCAAATTCTAAAAATATTCCTGTTACATTAGGTGAATTTGGTGCAGATAATGAAAATGGCTTGAATTATAACACAGGCGTTTATGGAGAATATGGTGGCCCTGATAATGCTGATAGAATAGAATATCACAGATATATTGCAGAGCAGTCAATTAATCGAGGATTTTCTTTTTCTGCTTGGGATGCTGGAAATAAATCCAATAAAACAATTCATTTGAGAACCGATAATCCGTCAACAAATAATGTGATAGGAGGTACCTGGGTAACAGAGGTTCGTGATGCTCTATTGAGCTCAGGTTCTTGGCCGCTTTGTTATGGGCCAACAGATAATAGAATTATCTTAAATCCAGGTTTTGAATGTGGCTTTGATACAGATTGGAGTTTTAATGTTTCAGGTACCGCAGTGGCCTCATTTTCGGATGCAACCTCTGATTCTAGAAACGGTGTTTCAGGAGCAAAAGTTGAGGTCACTTCTTCAGATAATTATAACAAAGTATTACTAAGTAATCAAATCTTTACTCAGGACCTTACAGGTAAGAAGGTAATAATTAAAGCATATGCTAAGTCAGCAACAGCAGTTGGTCAATCATTTAAAATAAGGATTAAAGTAAACAATACTTATTCTTATATTTTATCACAAGAATTCGATTTAACGAATGAATATCCAACAAGCCCTTTCCTATTTGAGTTTACGATTCCGGATAATACGACATCAATACAAGCACAAGTAATGATGGGGAACTTTCAAGGAACATATTTCTTAGACGATTTTGAAGCTATCATAGAAGATGTTGAAACTCTTTCTAGCGAACAAATAACAGCTACAGAAAAAGTAGTTTTATACCCGAATCCATCTTATGGAATTGTCTATATGGACAGTAACTTGAGCAACTTAAATGTAAGTGTTTATAGTATTCATGGAAAAGTCATTTTAAAAAATAAAAAAGTGATTAATAAGTCATTAGACATAAGCTCATTAGAAAGAGGTATTTACATAATAGTTGTTGAAAATGAAAACTACTTTGGTAAATTTAAAATCATAATGAGAGATTAAATTAACAAATAAAAAAACCTCCAAACGGAGGTTTTTTATTTTAGAAATATAGTTTTACATAGGTTTTTGATACTTGTAATAACCTTCTACAGGAATCATTAAATGATCATATCCAGTACCTTTGAACATAATATAGGGAGCTCCACTATTAAAGTCAGTAGTTTGACCTTCTAATGAGGCTGGATCTTTCGGGAACAGCATCAGGTGAGCTCCAGATTCTATCCATTGACCTTCTGCAGCATCTTCTTTATTAAAAACCAAATGCTTTGAATTATCTTCACCCATATCACCGTGAAGCATCCATGCCCATCCGTCAGATTCTATTTGAGGTGTTTTACCACTCATATATGCCATTGCCCACTGCATTGCCGGGCCGTCACCAACCATTGGCATTGCTTCATGAGGATCTTTCCAGCCATTCTCAGGATCAGACATCCCTCTAGGGTTTGCTGCCATGGCAGTCCATCCATTTGACCCTTCTCTCAATACAGTACCGTCTATGTCAACGACAGTACAATTATCAGCAATAAAAGCTGGAGCAGCTGTACTATACGCCCAAACTTTCCATTCTACTGAAGTATGAGGTCCTTCAGGTTCTCCATTTAAATTAACTACTTCAGCTGGAGCAGTTATTTCAGTACAGCTTATAAAAAAAGCGATACTTAATATTAATAATAATAGTTTTTTCATTTTTGTAATATTTATTTAATCAAATTCTTTTGAAAGATCTGCTGAGTCATACCATTCCATATAATGTGATAATTTTCCTTCATCATTATATTGTAGCACAGCATACCATTTAAGCATACTCTTTTTCCCATTAGAAGCAAAATTTGATGTCCATGTTCCGTAAGCTCTTACATTTCCATCAGGTAAATTATCTTCGTCTAATGCAGCAAAATATTGAGGGTTTGTAAGTTTTTTATTATCGAAATTTGACATGAAACCACGAAATGCTTTTTCCCATTGAGATTTTGGAAGAGAATCCATTCCTACGGCAGGAGGTGACCAAATAAAATCGTCGCTAATATACTTATCAGAGAAGAAAGCAGTAGAGTCATTTTGCATAAATGCATCTAACCACGCTTTTGTTGTTTCAGTATTTTTTTTAAAAATACTCATTTTTGAATTTTTAGGATCTAGATTGTTTTCTTGACAACCATAGAATAGAGCAAAAGTAAATGCACATAAAATTAATTTTTTCATCGTTTGTTATTTATTAAAGTTATTGAATGTGTTGTTGAGAAAAACCGGTTGAATCAAAGTAATCCCAAAATTCATGAATTTGTCCATCTTCATTAAAAAAAAGGACAGCCATCCATTTATGACTAACATTTATACCTGTTTCAGTATGTTTGTGATGCCAGTCTCCATAGACACGAATCACATCAGGACTATCACTTGCTTCCATAGAAGAATATGTACTTCCAGCAAAAAAACGAGTATTTTTTAGAGCATGATTATCATAAGCAGCCATATACTCTTTCAAGGCACTTGATAGGGTTTCCTTTGAATCAAATTCACTCATATTTATCTTGTCTGGACCACTCCATTTTAAAGAATCAGCAAAAGCTCCCATAAATTTTTCATGATTTTCATCAGCAAAAGCATCAATCATACTATTAAAATTGGTCACATTAGTTTCGAATTTCTTTTGTTTTTCAGAATTAACTCCTTTTTCTTTACTAATTGGATTGCAAGAAATTAGAATAACAACAAGTAAATAAAATAGTCTTTTCATGATGTTTAAATAGATTAGCCTACAAGATAAAATTTTTTTTTTAATTGTTTAATAAAATATATTTTATAATTTTTTTTATTTGACACCTAGCACATAATTGTTTATTTTTATAATTAATTCAATAAAATAGATGAAATACAATTTAATTACAATAATCAGCTTATTAATTTTAATAAGTTGTGGGAAATCAAACAAAGAGCAACCCATCAAGAATCCAACTTTAGAAACTGTAAAAAAAGAGGAAGGACTGAAAGAAGAAACGAATGTATCTGTTGATTCAAATGGAGTTGCTAATGTTTTGATTACTTCAAATGATGGGATGAGGTTTGATATTAGAAAAATCAAAGTAAATGCAGGGCAGAAGATAAGGTTAACACTAAATCATACGGGAAAACTTGATAAAAAAATTATGGGGCATAATATTGTTTTCTTGAAAAATCAAGTAAAACCCTCAAAATTTGCTGTAAAAGCAGCGGCAGCAAAAGATAACGATTATATTCCAGAGGAAACTTCAGATGTAATTGCGCACACCAAAATGATTGGAGGAGGAGAATCTGCAATGATTGAATTTACAGCTCCAGAAAAAGGAGTCTACAATTATATTTGTAGTTTCCCCGGTCACTTTGCTATGATGAAAGGAAAATTAATTGTGGAATAATTTTACAATCAATTTTTATAGTTCTAGTATTTGAATTTTTCTAAACTCTACAGGATGACTTTCGCTTTGAAGAGAAATGTACCCGTTAGTTAATGCTTCACCATCTTTGGCTTGAATATCTTCTGAAGTACTATCCAGATACTCTCCTCCAATACTTGGTTTAGAATAGCTAATAGCAAGTTCACCATCTATAAAATGAGTTATAGAATTTTCATCAACTATAACCTCAGCTTCAATCCATTCTTCACCATAATATGTT
>TARA_B110000008_G_scaffold52447_1_pt1 | contig 60772 bp, 60 predicted proteins | sample TARA_B110000008 | Tara Oceans TARA_B110000008 (sample SAMEA4396496) | marine metagenome | biome: Westerlies Biome; feature: [DCM] deep chlorophyll maximum layer (ENVO:01000326); material: water (ENVO:00002006), including particulate matter (ENVO:01000060) such as... | depth 40 m
CTCCCTGATGAAGTTGTTTTCCTTTATATTCATTTGAGCTTTTGAATTTTGATTGTTGTATTGCAACCATAAATAAAATTAATATCACAAAAAATGTTATTAAAGTCTCTTTGAAACCATAGTTTAAATTTTTAATCAATTTTTTTATCACTTTTGAGTAAAAATTTTAATTAGAAATAAAGAAAAAGTTAATCCAATCATAAATAAAATAATTTTAAAACTTCCCTTGAAGTATTCTTTTTGATCTTTCCTATCTTCCTTGTAAGCAAAAAAAATTGTTATGCTAAAAACAATCACAAAAAATAAAGCAAAAATCAATTGTCTTGTACTGAACATATTTTTTTATCTAAAGTAATGAATACATTCCAAATCATTGAATTTTTTAATGTTTTGTATTATTTTTAGAAAAAAATATCATGATTCAAAAACCTATTGATTCCGTAAAAAAATTTCATAAAGCTTTCAATATTAAAGATTCTAATTTTCCAACAGTTAAAGTATCGTTAGAGAAAATACAATTGAGATTTAATCTTATGCAGGAGGAAAATAAAGAATATTTAAATGCTGCTAAAGAAAATGATATTGTTGAAGTAGCAGATGCACTGGGGGATATGTTATACATCTTGTGTGGAACAATTTTAACTCATGGAATGCAGCACAAAATTGAGGAAGTGTTTGATGCAATTCAAGAAAGTAACATGAGTAAACTCAATAAAGATGGAAAACCTATTTACAGAGAGGATGGAAAGGTTTTAAAAGGCCCTAATTATTTTAAGCCAAACATCAAAAATATTTTTAAATAATTGATATTTACACTTCAATTCTCCAGCCGTATGGGTCTTCTGAAATATTGTATTGAATTTCAATAATTACTTTTTTTAATCTTGATGCATAAGAATTTTTAATATTTGGTAATTTATAGTCGGTATTTTTGTATCCAAAACCAGTTATAGGAATTATAACAACTGCAGTACCAGCTCCAAAAATTTCTTTAAGCTCCCCATTATTAGATGCCTCTATAACTTCGTCAATAGAAATTGATCTAATTTCAACATTAATCCCCATTTCTTCAGCCACCTTAAGAGCACTTTTTCTAGTGATACCATCTAATATTCTATCATTTGTAGGAGATGTAATTAGGGTGTCAGCTATTCTTACAAAAATATTCATTGTTCCAGCTTCTTCAATAAATTTATGCTCATTTGCATCTGTCCAAACTACCTGTTGATAACCTCTATCCTGAGCAAGTGAAGTTGGATAAAATTGAGCTCCATAATTTCCTGCTGCTTTAGCATATCCTACACCTCCATCAGCAGCTCTACTATAATTTTCAGCAATTAAGACATTAAATTCCGAGCTATCATAATAAGATTTTGCTGGCGAACATATTATCATGAATTTGTACTCATTTGATGGAGAGGCCTGAACGGATGATTGACTAGCAAAAACAAATGGTCTTAAATAAAGAGAATTTCCTTCTCCTGGTTTTACCCATTTTGAATCAATAGAAACCAATTTTTTTAGTCCTTCCATAAAATACTTTTCAGGAAAATTGGGGATCAACATTCTTTCACAGGATTTATTTAATCGAATCCAATTATCTTTTGGTCTAAACATCCATACTTTCCCACTATTATCTTTATATGCCTTCATTCCTTCAAATATGGCCTGACCGTAATGAAGGGCACTTGAAGATGGATCAATCAAAATAGGTTGATAGGGAATAATTTTGGGAGTATTCCATTTTCCACTAGAATAATCACAAATAAACATATGGTCAGTAAACGTTTCTCCAAAAGCTAAATTATTGAAATCAACCTGATCAATTTTAGTATCTTTATTTAATTGTATTTCCACAATTATTTATTTTTAATAATATTGATTAAAATTAATTTAATTTAAATAATGTGTGTAGTTTTTTTTTAAAAATTTCATTCCAAAATAAATCTCTAACAGATGTTAAAAAAAATTCTTACAAAAGATGGAAGTTATACTTTCTATAATCCAGATCTGAAGGAAACATTCCATTCAAAAAATGGAGCATTAACCGAGTCATTACATGTTTATATATCAGAAGGGTTAGAATATTGGATCAAAAATAATTCTAAAGTAGAATTATGTAATATTTTTGAAATGGGATTTGGAACCGGTTTAAATGCTATACTTACAAATAGATTTTCAAAAGCAAATCAGAAAAAAATCACTTACTGTAGTATTGATAAATTTCCTTTAACTAATAATCAAATTAAAATGGTTAGTCTTAATGATCTTTCCGAAATTGAGAATTATATAATAAATTCTTCATGGAATAAGACCCATAAAATAACTTCACTCTTTTCATTATTTAAGCTTAATGATGATTTTCTTAGTATTAAAAATAAACAAACATATGATGTGGTTTTTTATGATGCATTTGCTTATCATGCTCAGCCAAATATCTGGAGTGAAAAAGCAATAAAAATATCTACAGATCTATTAAAAAAAAATGGAGTTTGGGTCAGCTACTGTTCTAAGGGTATAGTTAGAAGAATTCTTGAAAGATATGGCCTAAATGTTCAAAGAATTCCTGGACCACCTGGAAAAAGAGAAATGTTACGTGCTATAAAAATATAATCTGTTAATTTTAAATTATATATGAAAATATTAATAACTGGAGCTACAGGTTTGGTTGGAAAAAATTTAATCAAAAAACTACTCCACAAGTCTTACAAAATTAATTTTCTTACAACTCAAAAAAATAAAGAAAAGTCAATTGAGGGGTGTACAGGGTTTTATTGGAATCCATACAAGGGGATAATAGATTTAAAAGCTTTTCATGGTGTCACTCATGTTATTAATCTTGCAGGTGAATCTATCTCAAAACCTTGGACAAGAAAATATAAAATAAAATTAATTCAAAGTAGAGTTTTGTCATCACAGATTATCTATAACTCCCTTGTTGATTTAAATCACAAACTTGAATGTATTATATCAGCATCAGCAATAGGTTATTATCCTAGCTCAGAGGATTTAATATTTAATGAATTAAATATTTATAATCCAGAAAATTTTCTTCAAAAAGTTGTCAATAAATGGGAGCATTCAATTGATGAGTTAGAAATTCATTCTAAAAGACTTGTTAAACTTAGAATAGGTCTTGTTTTATCGGGTAAAGGGGGTTTTTTATCAAAACTAGTTACTCCCATAAAATTTGGAATTGGGTCTTCTTTTGGGTCAGGAAAACAGTTACAGTCCTGGATTCATATTGAAGATCTGTCCAATTTAATTCTTCATACTATCGATAATAATCTAAATGGAATTTTTAATGCAGTATCACCAAATCCAATTCCACAGTCTGAACTAGTTAAATTACTAGGGAAAAGATTAAAGAGATCTATTTTTCTACCAAATATACCAGCAAGAATTGTAAAGATTATTTTAGGAGAAAGAAGTCAATTGTTACTTGATAGTCACAATATAAGTTCAAATAAGGTAATAAATTCTGGTTTTAAATTTAATTTTGAAAAGTTTGATAAAGCCATTGCTGACTTAAAACTTAATTAGATGACATTATGACATTTATTACAAATTGGCAACACCTTTGCATTTATATAAAAAAAAATAATCATGTCTAAGCCTAAGGATATTAAAAAAAAAGATATATCTAAATCTTCTAAGTTAAAAAAGAAAAAATCTGTTTCAAAGAAAGCTAGCTCAGTTAATAGTCTAAGGGAAGATTTGAAAAATGAAAATGAAAAATTTTTACGCCTATTTGCTGAATTTGAAAATTATAAAAAAAGAACAGCTAGAGAGCGAATTGAATTATTCAAAACTGCAAATAAAGAAGTAATGTCAGCTTTAATACCTATAATGGATGACTATGACAGAGCAAAATCTCAAATCAATGATTTAGAGTCTAAAGAAGAAGTAAAAGGTCTTCTGTTGATTTTTAATAAGATGAATGAAATACTCAAAACCAATGGTCTCAATGAAGTTGAGATTTCAATTGGGGACGTTTTTGATTCTGAGGTCCATGAGGCAATAACCCAGATTCCTGCTAAAGATGATTCTCAAAAAGGAAAGATTGTTGATGTTATTGAGAAAGGATACCAATTGGGAGAGAAAATCATCAGATTTCCAAAGGTAGTAGTTGGTAAATAAAAATTACATGAAAGAAGATTATTACGATATATTAGGAATTTCAAAAGGTGCTTCAGCGGGTGAAATAAAAAAAGCATATAGAAAAAAAGCTATTGAATTTCATCCTGACAAAAACCCGGGAGATGAAAGGGCTGAAGCTAATTTTAAAAAAGCAGCCCAAGCATACGAGGTCCTTGGAGATTCTGATAAAAAAGCTCAATATGATCAATATGGTCATGCTGCGTTTGAAAATGGAGGTTTTGGAGGAGGAGCAGGAATGAATATGGACGATATTTTCAGTCAATTTGGGGATATATTTGGAAGTGCTTTTGGTGGTTTTGGTGGAGGTGGTTTTGGTCAGCAAGGATCTACACAAAGAAGAGGTAGTAATTTGAGAATAAGAGTTTCATTGTCACTAGAAGAAATACTACTAGGAGTTGAGAAAAAGGTTAAGGTTAAAAGAAAAGTTCAAGCACCTGGAATTTCCTACACTAGATGTAACATTTGTAATGGTTCAGGTCAAGTTAATAAGATCACTAATACGATCTTAGGAAGAATGCAAACTTCTGCTCCCTGTAATTCTTGTGGCGGAGCAGGTCAATCAATTGAAAATCGTCCACCAGGTTCTGATTCTCAGGGAATGATAAATGAAGAAGAGACGGTATCTATCAAGATTCCACCTGGAGTAGAAGAGGGGATGCAATTGAAGGTTTCAGGGAAAGGAAATGCTGCTTTGTCTAACGGTATTTCAGGAGATTTATTAGTTCTGATTGAAGAAAAACCCCACGATAGATTTATTAGAGAAGGACAAAATCTACATTTAGATGTTTATATAAATATTTCAGAAGCTGTATTAGGTATTTCCAAAGACATTCAATTATTAAATGGGAAAGTTAGAATAAAACTTGACTCAGGTATCCAATCTGGTAAAACTTTGAGATTAAGAAATAAGGGACTTTCAGACATTAACGGTTATTCAAATGGAGATCTATTGGTTCACATAAATGTTTGGACACCTAAAGTTTTAAACCGTGATCAAAAGAAATTTTTTCAGTCAATGATTGATGATGATAACTTTGAACCGAGACCCGATAAATCTGATAAATCCTTTTTTGAAAAAGTTAAAGACATGTTTGCTTAAATTAATTAATAATTAAATATATAATCTCAAAAACTTTTTAAAAAAAAATAAAAAATTAGGTTCTGTTTTTTATAGTATATTAGAACATGATTTTAATTCAAAATCCATTAATTAGATTTTTAAATACTGAAATACAATTAGGTAAATCTATTGTGATTACTCCAAAATCAATCTTAGTTATTCTATTTGCTTTTTTTATTACATGGTTGTTTCTTAAAGCTTTCAGAAAAATTATTCACCGTGCTTTGTCTAGTGAAGCTAAAATTAAGTTTAGAAGTATATTTTCTTTTTTCAATTATTTTATTTACATCATTGTTGCTCTTGTAACAATGGACACACTTGGTATTGATCTAACTGGATTTTTTGCTGCATCAGCAGCATTATTAGTTGGTTTTGGATTAGCTCTTCAGACATTTATTCAAGATATTATTTCTGGAGTTTTCATAATTGCAGATCAGGCAGTTCATGTTGGTGATATCATTCAAATAGATGGGCAAATAGGTAAAGTAGAAAATATTAAGTTAAGAACAACAAGGGCTGTGACTAGAGATAATAAAGTATTAATTATTCCAAACCATATGTTTTTAACTAAAATTTTATATAACTGGACTGAAAATGGAGCGCTTATAAGAGAATCAGTTTCTGTTGGGGTAGCTTACAATACAGACACAGAATTTTTAAAAGAAAAACTTGTAGAAATAGCTCTGAAGCATCCATTGATTCACAAAGAAAATAAACCATTTGTTTTATTTGAAGATTTTGGTGATAATGCATTAAAATTTACTATTGTATTTTCAATGTCTAATAGTTTTAATTTGCACAAAGTTAAAAGTGATCTTCGCTTTTCAATGAATAAGTTTTTCAATGAAAATAATATTGAAATACCTTATCCACAAAGAACTGTTAATATAATAAATCCAACTAATTAATTATAATGGTAAAAATTTTAATTATTGAAGACGAAGAACCAATTAGAAGAGTATTGACTCGTATTTTAACTGATGAAGATTCTTCTTATGAATTACATGAAGCTCATGATGGAAAGGAGGGACTTAAAAAAATTAATAATAACAACTATGATCTTGTATTATGTGATATAAAAATGCCAAAAATGGATGGTATAGAAGTTCTCGAATCTATAAAAGCATCAAATAAAACTTTACCATTCATTATGTTAACTGGTCATGGAAATGTTTCAACCGCAGTTGAAGCAATGAAGCTTGGAGCATATGATTTTATTTCTAAGCCTCCAGACTTAAATAGATTATTAAATTCTGTAAGGCATGCATTAGAAAACAAGGACCTGGTTCAGGAAAATATTACTTTAAAAAAGCAGGTTGTTAAAAAATATGAAATAATTGGAAAATCTAAAGAAATCGAAGTAATTCATGCATTAATAGATAAAGTTGCTCCAACTGATGCTAGAGTTCTAATTACCGGAGAAAATGGAACAGGTAAGGAGTTAGTTGCACATAATTTACATCAAAAAAGTAATAGATCAAAATCTTCTTTTATTGAAGTTAACTGTGCTGCAATTCCATCAGAACTCATAGAAAGTGAACTTTTTGGCCATCTTAAAGGGGCATTTACTTCAGCTGTTAAAGACAGATCAGGTAAGTTTGAATCCGCTAACAATGGAACTTTATTTCTTGATGAAATTGCTGATATGAGTCTAGCAGCTCAAGCTAAGGTTTTAAGAGCATTGGAGGAAAATAAAATTCAACGTGTAGGTGGAAATAAAGATATTTCAGTTAATGTAAGAGTAATTGCTGCAACAAATAAAGATTTAAATGCAGAAATTAAAAATGGTAATTTCAGGGAAGATCTTTTTCATAGGTTGGCCGTAATTTTAATTGAAGTACCACCATTAAAAAATCGTAAAGAAGATATTGATTTACTTGTAAAATATTTTGTTAAATCTATAGCAAAAGATCAAGGACTTGAAATAAAGACATTTGACCCAAAATCAATTGAATCATTAAAAAATTATCCATGGTCGGGAAATATCAGAGAATTGAGAAATGTGGTTGAAAGGCTAATGATATTGGGAGATAATCCTATTACTCAAGAAAATATAAATCAATTTGCTCCAAAATAATTATTATTTATGTATAAATGTTTTTATTTTTTGTTTTTGATTTCTTTCTATTCATTTACTCAGGATAGTATAAAGATTAAGTCTCAAATAAAATCTTTTTATGATCATTCATTAACCCAAGGGAAAAGTTACGAATGGCTTGAACACTTATCTAATCAAATTGGAGGAAGATTATCAGGTTCTCTCAATGCTGAGAGGGCTGTTCAGTGGAGTAAGGACGAGTTAGAGGGTTTAGGGTTGGATAAAGTTTGGCTTCAGCCAGTTATGGTTCCTAAATGGGTTAGAGGAAATTTTGAATATGCTAGTATTGAAAGTTCAACTGGTAATTCTATTAATGTGCCTATATGTGCACTTGGCGGATCAGTTGCTACTCCTAATAGAGGTATCAGAGCTGAGGTTTTAGAAGTAAATTCCTTCAGAGAATTAAAGGAGTTGGGTAGAAATAAAATATCTGGCAAAATAGTTTTTTTTAATCGCCCCATGGATCCTACTAAAATTAATACATTTGAGTCTTATTCAGGATCAGTTAACCAAAGAACAAAGGGAGCAGAGGAAGCTATAAAATTTGGTGCTAAAGCTGTTGTTATTAGATCTATGAATCTAAGTAATGATGATTTTCCCCATACTGGATCAATGTATTATGGATCTGCTAAATTAAAAGACAGAATTCCAGCTGCAGCAATAAGTACTAATGGAGCAAATCTTTTAAGTTCTATGCTTAAGTTAGATCCAAGCCTCAAATTTTTTATTAAACAAAATTGTCAAAATTATCCAGATGTTATGTCATATAATGTAATTGGAGAAATAAAAGGAAGCGAATTTCCAGATAAAATTATTTTAGTTGGAGGTCATTTAGATTCGTGGGATTTAGGCGATGGATCACATGATGATGGTGCTGGAATTGTTCAGTCTATGGAAGTTTTAAATCAATTTAAAAAAATGGGTATTCGACCAAAACATACATTGAGAGTTGTCCTGTTTATGAATGAGGAAAATGGACTACGAGGTGGAAAAAAATATGCTAGTATTTCTAAAATAAAAGGAGAAAATCATGTGTTTGCATTAGAGTCAGATGCCGGTGGGTTTACACCAAGAGGTTTCTCTTTTAACTCATCAAAATCTAAATTTGAATCAATAAAATCATGGAAAAAATTTTTTAAACCATATTTAGTGACTGAGTTTACTCTAGGAGGAGGAGGGGCAGATATTATGCCTTTGAAAAATTCAGATATTGTTTTAGCTGGATTAAAACCTGACTCTCAGAGATATTTTGATTATCATCATTCTGCTAAAGATACATTTGAATCTATAAATAAAAGAGAGTTGGAGTTAGGAGCTGCTGCTATGAGTAGTTTAATATATTTAATTGATATTTTTGGTTTATAAAGTGTATTTTAGCCAAAAAATTTAATGGGCTTATTTTCTGCCTACACCAAGGAATTTAATTATAATTTAAAACTAGCAATTCCTGTTATTACTGCGCTTTTAGGCCATACTTTTGTTCAGTTAGTTGATAATATAATGGTGGGTCAATTAGGAACAACCTCCTTGGCAGCCATTTCTCTAGGTAATAGTTTTTTTTGGGTAGCCATGTCAGTAGGTATAGGATTTTCAACTGCAATCACACCTCTTATAGCTGAAGCCGATGGCCAATCAAATATTGTAAGAGGAAGAAAAGTTTTAATACATGGACTACTTTCCTGTATTTTTTTAGGTTTAATTTTGTTTATTTTAGTTTTATTAGCGCAGCCACTTTTATATAAAATGGGTCAGCCCCTGGAAGTAGTTGGTTATGCATATAAATATTTATTTTGGGTTGGAATTTCTTTAATCCCACTATTAATTTTTCAGGCATTTAAGCAATTTTCTGATGGTCTTTCTTATACTAAACCTTCCATGTACGCTAGTTTACTAGCTAATTTTTTTAATGTAATTTTAAATTATATTTTAATTTTTGGTAATTGGGGAGCACCTGCTATGGGAGTTGAGGGTGCCGCAATAGGAACTCTTATTTCAAGAGTATTAGCTTTAATTTTCATAATTGTATATCTTTTTTTAGATAAAAAATTCTCTCCCTATATTAGAAATATTGTCAGAAAAAAAATTGATAAAGTCTTATTCAATAAAATATTTAAACTTGGTTTACCTAGTGCTGCTATTATGTTTTTTGAAGTAACTTTTTTTACATGTGCAGTATGGCTATCCGGTTTATTGGGTAAAAACCCACAAGCTGCAAACCAAATTGCTTTAAACTTATCTACTCTGACTTTTATGTTTGCTATGGGTTTTGGAGTAGTTGCAATGATAAGAGTTGGTAACCAAAAGGGTAGAAATAATTTTAATGAACTTAGGAGGATAGCACTATCTATTTTTTTATTAATTTTTATTTTTGATGTTATTTTTTGTCTTATATTTTTGATTTTTAATGATCAATTACCTTGGCTATATTTAGATATTGAGAGTTCTTCTAATCCATCAGATATATACCAAGTAGTAGGGTTATCAGCAAGTTTACTTATTATTTCTGCATTTTTTCAAATTTCTGATGGATTACAAGCAGTAGTCTTGGGGGCTCTCAGAGGTTTACAAGATGTTAATGTCCCAGCTTTAATTGCTTTCTTTTCTTATGGTTTGGTTGGTTTACCTATCTCATATTTTTCTGGAATTACTTTTGAATACGGAGTCATGGGTATCTGGATTGGATTACTTTCAGGTCTTTCAACATCATCTATTCTTCTATTCCTAAGATTTCAATATCTTACAAAGAAATTAATAAGTAAAAATGTCAAATTCTAGTGAGAAAATATTCCCAAAATTTTTAATTGCAGATAATTCAAATTACCCCAATAACATCTATGTAGTTCATACTGAATATCCTCGATTTATTTTAAATATTTCTAATGATGACATTCTTTGGCTTGAAGAGTTCAACAAAGAAGATGAAAGTGAGATTATAGAAAACTCAGAATCCTGGATCAAAAGTGCTTTAAAATTTTATGATTTTGAAATAAAAAACACACTTTAATGATAGATATTCTTCTAGATTTGGATAGATTACTTTTTATTTTTTTAAATGGACTCGGGAGTACAAAATTTGATAACTTTTGGCTTCTAATGACTAATAAGATCCTTAATGGCTCTGTTTATTTTGCTATAGCTATTTATTTTTTTAAAAAAACTAATTATAAATATTTCCTTTTTTTATTAGTATCAGTTTCTATATTAATTTTATTTACGGATCAATTCACAAATTTAATTAAATACTCAACTTTAAGACCCAGGCCATGTCATGATGAAGAAATTCAACAATTTATTAGGTTAGTTAAAGACACTTGCGGAGGTCTTTATGGATATTTTTCAGCACATGCTTCAAATTCTTTTGCTTTGGCTATATTTTTTTCAAGATTGTTTATGAAAATAAAATGGTTGCCGATTGCATTAATCCTTTTTGCATTTCTGGTTGGATATAGTAGGATATATATTGGAGTTCATTATCCTTTAGATGTTTTTTCAGGAATAATAATGGGATCTTTTTCTGGATATGTTGCCTATTCCATATTCAGTAAATTTATAAACCATGATATTCTTGATTATAAATAAATAATTCTAATGATTAGATTTCAATATTTCAGGAAACTTAGTTTTAAATTTATTTAATCTTGGTATAGAAACACTTCTGACATATGGGTTGTTAGGATTAAGTTTTTCATAATCTTGATGGTATTCTTCAGCATAATAAAACTTTTTAAATTTTTTAACCTCTGTGATTATTGGATTATTAAATACATCTGTTTTTTCAAGCATTTGAATTTTATTTTTAATAATTTCCTTTTCCCTATCATCTATATAAAACGCAATAGACCTGTACTGGGAGCCCATGTCAGGTCCCTGTCTATTCATAGTTGTTGGATCGTGAGAACCAAAAAATACATCAACTAAAGTTTCATAAGTAACAATAGATGGATCATATATGACTTCAACTGATTCTGCATGTCCAGTTCTTCCTGTACCAATTGAACTATAGGTTGGATTAGATGTAGTTCCACCACAATAACCTGAATAAACCTCTTTGACCCCTTGAACACTTTCATAAATAGCCTCCACACACCAAAAACAACCTGAAGCAAAATAGGCTCTTTTATAATTTTGATATTTTATTAAATTTTCTTTTTCGTAATTATTTTCTGCTTGTTTACCATAGCATGAGTGAAGTGAAGTAAAAATAGAAAGTAAAATTATTTTAAGTTTCATATGAACTATTTATTATTTTCTATAAAGTTAATAATGTGTTTTGAATATTGATCCCATGAATAGTATTTCATGGAATTTTTAATATTCTTTTTGAATATTTTGTTTTTATTTGGTTTTAACATTTCCATTAATTTGGCTGAAATATCAATTGGACTTTGTAGACACACTAAGCCAGTTTCATCATTTTTTATTGGAGTTTTTAGACCTAATAAATCTGTAACTAAAATTGGGGTTTCATAGTGATAAGCAAGGGGAATTACACCACTTTGTGATGCAGATTTGTATGGCAGGGCAACTACATCAGCAGCAGAAAAATAAAGCTGAGTTGATTTATTATTTGAAAATTCTGGAATTAAGTATACTTTATTTTTTAAGTTTAATTTATTGATAATTTTTTGATATTTAGATTTTGACTCATAAAACTCACCAGTTATTGCTAACCTGGCATTTGATAAACTTAATGGAGGATTTTCAAAAGCCATTAGAAGATTATCAAGTCCTTTATATGATCTAATTAATCCGTAAAATAAAATGATAGGTGATTTGTTGTCCCAATTTAGTTCTTCTCTTGCCTTTTTTTTTGGTATGAGTTTTGGAAGATTATTATTAACGGGATGAAATCCAGCAAAAATATTTGAGTGAATCTGTCCTTTAATTTCGAGTGCAACATTTTCTGAAAAAGTGATGTAACTATCAATTTTTCTTGAAAATAAATGATTTAAAAATCTATCATAAAATTTGGGTTCGTGATGAATCCAGTTATCTACTAATGCGACTTTTTTTATTTTCTTATCTAGATGACTAATGATCCCAGAATAACAAAATGATAAGAGTGGATTATAGTACCTAAAAATAACAGTCTTAGGATTGGATTCATTTATTTTTTTTGCAGCTCTAATCCAATTAAATGGATTATAACTATGAATTACTCTTTTAATTTTAAGTAAATCAGGTTTTGGCTCTGAAGTATATTGACTTTTTCCAGGAAATAAAACATCTGGGTACAGCATTTTAAAAGTGAATAATTCGACATTTTTACCTATTTTTTTTAGACTTAAAGCTAATTGATTTTGTGTCTCAGCAATTCCTCCTTTGTAAGGATATGCAGGTCCAACCAATAAGTAATCAACTCTTTTCATATAAAAGTTTCTTCGGTAAAGAAATAAAAAACATACTAACCAATGATATGATGAAGTATATTACAATTAAATAAACCGAGATTTGAGAAAACTCAACATATACTTCCCATTTTAATGGAAGTATAAAATATATTAGAGATAAGGAACATCTAATTATTTCAAATATTTTTGCCCAACTATGACCATCCATTAAAGATGTAAAGCCAAAAATACTTAACATTATTATAATTCCAATTTCGATTCTATTAACTTGATTCAAATCAGAAAAAAAATTTAAAAAATAATAGAGTAGTATATTTATTCCGATAAATTGAAAAACTGCCCATGACTTGTTTAAAAAATTGTTTGTTGTTACATATTTTTTTTGTGAATAAACATCTTTTATTATATCTATTGGGTACTTATCTGTTACATCTTTAGGTCTCCATCCTGTTGGTTTGAACCAAATAGAAAATTTGGCTTTCCAATCTTTAGTATAAAATGCATCTTTTAAAAGTCTCCAAAAATGTTGAAAATTTATCCAAAAAGGATTCCAAGTTTCCACAGGCTTTAGAACCCCGTAAACTGGCTTAACTTCTGGTAATTCTTCCTGGAAAGTACCAAAAACTCTATCCCATATACAAAATATAGCTGAAAGATTTTTATCTATATATTCTGGATTTATTGCGTGATGAACTCTATGCTGTGATGGTGTTACAATAATATACTCTAAAACCCCAAGCTTTCCTATATGTCTGGTATGATACCAAAATTGAGCAAATAAATGTAGCGGCGTTAAGATGGAAATTACCTTATATGGTATTCCAATTATTGCTGCAGGAATAAGAAATACAGCCGTAAAACCAATTAAATTAGAAATACTTTGTCTTAATGCACACGCTAAATTAAATTCTTCGCTGCTGTGATGAATTACATGTATATTCCAAAAAATATTGACTTTGTGTTTTAAACGATGTATCCAGTATTGAGCAAAGTCAATACAAATAAAAGCAACAATCCATAAAAATGGACTATCTGGAAGAGTAGTCAATGATATTTTTGTTAATAAGTAAGGGTATGATATGAGTATTATTATTAATCCTAAAGAGTTTTTTATTGTTTGGGTGATTCCAGACATTAAACTCGTTAGGGTGTCATTGAAAGTATATGTTTGAAAACCTTTGAAATGACCGTAAGCTATCTCTAATAGTACAAGTAGACTAAAACTTGGAATTGCAATTAAAAGAGCATTTATATATGCTTGCATTTTATATTTTTTTAAAATTAGTAAATATTAAAGTTTTCTAACCATCTATTATTACCCATTCACCTTTTTTTAATAATGGTTCAGCTTGTTTGTATTTAATATTTTTCGAAATACCATTGACAACATTTTTAATTGTAACTTTTTCATTTCTTCCAATCTTAGGTTTTTGTCTAATGATTGTTTCAATTTGTTGACTTTGACCACTTGCATTAGATCCTATATTTCTGTTTTTTGCAGCAGCTTGATCAGTATTTAATACTTCGTCTTTTTTAGTATTGTAATTTTGTTTAGATGAAATGTTTTTTGCCTCTTGAATTGAATCTTTTTGAGAAGGTAAACTACCCTTTATAAGAAATGATAATGTATCCCTATTTAATATATTTATCATTTCTTTAAATAATTCAAAGGATTCAAATTTATAAATTAATAATGGATCTTTTTGTTCATGAACAGCAAGTTGAACGGATTGTTTTAATTCATCCATCTTTCTTAGATGTGTTTTCCATATATCATCTATGAAAGCCAAAGAAATATTTCTTTCAAAATCATCAACTAATTTTTTTCCATTCGAATCATATGCTTTTTTCAAATCTGTTACAACGTTAATAGACCTTATTCCGTCAGAAAATGGTACGACAATTCTTTCAAATTTATTTCCAGGACGTTCGTATACGTTTTTAATTACATCAAAGGCTAGTTTTGCATTTGAACCAGTTTTGTCATCATAGTATTTTAACAAAAACTCATACAATTCATTAATTAAAACCTCTTCAATTGAGTCTTCAAAGTGGTTTTTGTCGATAGGAGCAGTTATAGAGAAGCTACTTATGACTTCAAATTCAAAATTTTTATAATCTTTTGAAATCTTATTTCTTGTAACAATGTCTTCACATGTATCATAGAGCATGTTAGCAATGTCCAGTTTTAATCTATCACCACTTAATGCATTTTTCCTTCTTTTATAAATTACTTCTCTCTGAGCATTCATAACATCATCGTATTCAAGTAATCTTTTTCTTACACCAAAATTATTTTCTTCAACTTTTTTTTGAGCTCTTTCAATGGATTTTGTCATCATTGAATGCTGAATAACTTCTCCTTCCTCAAGCCCCATTCTATCCATAACTTTAGCAACTCTTTCAGATCCAAATAATCTCATAAGATTATCTTCGAGTGATACAAAAAATTGAGAGCTTCCAGGATCTCCTTGTCTGCCTGATCTCCCTCTTAATTGTCGATCAACTCTCCTAGAATCGTGTCTTTCAGTTCCAATTATAGCTAAACCACCAGATTCTTTAACAATTTCAGACAGTTTTATATCAGTTCCTCTTCCCGCCATATTTGTAGCAATAGTGACTATCCCAGGGTTTCCTGCTTCAGCTACAATGTCAGCTTCTTTCTTATGAAGTTTAGCATTTAAGACATTATGTTTTATTTTTCTTATTGTTAAAGTTTTACTGAGTAGTTCAGAGATTTCAACTGATGTTGTTCCAATAAGGACAGGTCTTCCATTATTTGAAAGTTTTGTTACCTCTTCAATTACTGCATTATATTTTTCTCGTTTAGTTTTATAAATTAAATCATTATCGTCATTTCTGGCTATTGGACGATTTGTTGGTATTTCAATAACATCTAATTTATAAATTTCCCAAAATTCACCTGCCTCAGTTACAGCGGTTCCTGTCATTCCAGATAGTTTCTGGTACATCCTAAAGTAATTTTGAAGGGTAACCGTAGCAAAAGTTTGAGTTGCTGCCTCTATCTTTACATTTTCCTTTGCTTCAATAGCTTGATGAAGTCCATCTGAATATCTTCTGCCATCCATTATTCTTCCTGTTTGTTCATCAACAATCATAACTTTGTTGTTCATCACGACATATTCTACATCTTTTTCAAATAACGTGTAGGCTTTTAATAATTGATTCATCGAATGAATTCTTTCACTTTTGATGTTGAAATCTTTAAAAAGTATTTCTTTTTCTTTTGCTTCATCTTCAGGATTTAATCCTTTTGATTCAATATTTGCAATTTCTGAACCAATATCTGGTAGAACAAAAAGATCTGCATCATTAGTTTTGCTTGAAAGTAATTCTGTTCCCTTTTCAGTAAGGTCAATCTGATTATTTTTTTCGTCAATTACAAAAAATAGTTCTTCATCGATTATATGCATGTTACGGTTATTATCTTGCATATAGAAATTTTCATTTTTTTGAAGTAACTGTTTAATTCCATCTTCACTTAAAAACTTAATTAGAGCTTTATTTTTTGGAAGCCCCCTGAATACACGATATAATAATTTTCCACCTTCTTCATCGTTACCGCTTTTGATTTCATTTTTTGCTTCAGCAAGAAGACTGCTTAAAAATTTTTTTTGTCTTAAAACTAGATCTGAAACTTGAGGCTTAAGTAAATTGAATTCGTGACGATCTCCTTCTGGAGTTGGACCCGAAATAATAAGTGGTGTTCTTGCGTCATCAACTAATACTGAGTCAACTTCATCCACAATTGAAAAGTGGTGTTTTCGCTGAACTAAGTCCTGAGGTGTATGGGCCATATTATCCCTTAAATAATCAAAACCAAATTCATTATTAGTTCCGTAAGTTATATCAGCAAGATAAGCTTTGCGTCTATCATCGCTATTTGGTTTATGATAGTCAATACAGTCTATTGTAAGTCCATGAAATTGGAATAAAGGAGCCATCCAAGCACTATCTCTTTTAGCCAAATAATCATTAACTGTTACTAAGTGGACTCCTTTTCCAGTCAATGCATTTAGAAACATTGGAAGAGTAGCTACAAGAGTTTTTCCTTCTCCTGTTTGCATTTCAGCAATTTTTCCTTGATGAAGGGCAATACCTCCAATTAATTGAACATCATAATGAACCATATCCCAAATTATGGGCTTACCAGCAGCATCCCAATTATTTTTCCAAAACGCTTTATCATTTTTTACTTCAACATAGTCATATTTAGAAGAAAAAATAAGATCAAAATCTTGAGCTGAGACCTCAAGAGAAGGATTTAACTTGAATCTTCTTGCTGTTTCTTTAACTATTGCAAAAGCTTCTGGGAGAATATCATCAAGAGTCTTTTGAACACTATTGTATGCCTCTTCTTCTAAAGAGTCTATTTTTAAATACAATTGCTCTTTTGTTTCAAAGCTTTTAGTACTTTCTATATCAATTTCAATTTCATTGATTTCTATATCAATTTGGGATCTAGTTTCTTTTATTTTCTCTTTCAATTTGACGGTCCTGTTTCTAAGATCATCGTTACTAATATTCACAAATTCTTTATGAATTTTATTAATTTCAAGAACTAAAGGTTGAATCTTTGATATATCTTTTTGAGCCTTATCCCCCAAAAATGTATTTAAAATACGATTTAAAAAACTCATTAAAATTTAATTTCTAACACTCAAATGTACGCAAAAAAAAAGCCTCAAGCGAGACTTTTTTATCATTTGAAATTAATGTCAATACTCATCTTCATTCCAAAGATAGTCCTCTTCAGTTGGAAAATCTGGCCATATTTCTTCTATAGATTCATATATGTCACCTTCATCTTCCATAGACTGAAGATTTTCAACAACTTCAAGGGGAGCTCCCGTTCTAATGGAATAGTCAATTAGTTCGTCTTTTGTCGCAGGCCAGGGAGCATCACTAAGGTATGATGCTAGTTCTAATGTCCAATACATTAACAATATTTTTTTGCAAAAATAGAATCTTTATGAAACTGAACAACTTTTTAATGATTTTTTTATAAAAGATTTAATTAATAGTCAGACATAATTATATTTTTTAGAAAACTCTAATTCTATAATATTGGGGAGTATTTCGAGTTTTTTTAAGAACTAGGACCCAAAAATAAAAATCAATTATAACATACGTTTTTTTATTTTTTATTTTGTTTACCAGTGGCCTCATGTTTTGACAATTATCAATCATTAATACAAATTCAATATGCTTTACATTTAATTCATCAATCAAAAGGATTTGATCGTAATCGGATTTAATTGTAAAAAACAACTCATCTTTTAAATTATATTTTAAATGTTCTCTTAATCTATTTAAAAAAAATATTGAATTGCTTTTATTATTTTTTTTAAATAAAAAATTCTTTTTTTTTCTTTTCCACATACCATCAAAAAAACAAAAAGAAATTAAATCATATACCAAGGGAGAATGAATATTGTGATTTGAAGTTGATTTGAAGTAAAATTTAATATAATCAAATATATAAACCATATTTAGCTTTTATACCTTCCACTTATTGCCATTAAAAAGTAAAGTATTAATGTTAAAAAACATATTCTAGCTATGAAGTCTCCATAAGTGGTATAAAATGTTTTTGTCTTAACTAACGGTATTTCTGAAAGGATAGTCCCTTCGGTTTCATAATCAATTTTTCTAATGAACTCACCTTTTTCATTTATTAGTGCAGAAATTCCAGTATTTGCACTTCTTGCAATTGATCTTCTATTTTCAATAGCTCTTAATCTGGTTATGCTCAATAATTGTTTATGTCCAGGAGTATCCCCCCACCATGCATCATTAGAGATAACAGCGAAAAAGTCAGCACCCAAACGAATATATTCAGTAGAAAACTCACCATAAATTGATTCATAGCAAATAACTGGAGCAGCTTTTATGTTCTTAATTGGATGTTGAAAAATTGATCTATTTTTTTGAATCACCCTATTTGAGACTGTACCCCCCAGATCAATCATATATTTTCCAAATACGGGCATTATTATGTCACTGTAAGGAAGTGTTTCAACCCCAACAACTAATTTTGACTTATGATAAAACTCTGTAGTTTTATTAATTGAGGCTGAAATTGCTGAATTATAAAAATCTGCCCATAAGTTTTCTCTTATTTTATTAGATGATTTTGTCCGATTTATATCCGAATAAGTATTAAAAAATTGAATTCCAGATATGAGTTGTACTTCTTCAAATCCAACCAATTTTTCTTTAATTTTATAATTTAATTCACTTTTCTCAAAGTTATTAAGTCTTTCTCCAAATCCGTTAGCAAAATAAGTTTCTGGCAAAATGATATAATCAATATCCTTATTTTTAAATTCTTTAATTTGTTCAGTAAACTTTTCTAGAAATTGAATATTTGAATAAAGGTATTTCTCTTCGTAAGGATCAATATTGGGCTGAATGGTTAGTACTTTGATCTTATTTTGAGACTCATCGATGTTTATGTAAATCAATAACGAAATTAAAATCGGTATAATAATTGAAAATATCCATTTTAAGGATCCTTTAAAAATATGATTGATTTGATAATTACTCTTTAGGCCTTTTAATACTTCAAAAAGTCCAATGTTTATGACTAAAATCCATAAAGATCCACCAAAAACACCAGTATATTCATACCATTGAATCCAATATATATATTCAGAAAAACCATTTCCAAGTGTAAGCCATGGCCATGAAATATCCCAATTTAAGTGAAGTTTTTCGAAAGAGATCCAAATACTTATAAAAAAAGCATAAGCTCCTCTTAGTGGAAGTCTTTTTTTACTCCAATAAAAAGATAAAAAGAGTATGCTAAAAAAAAGAGAATTAAAAATATTAGCAATTAGCATTCCCGATAATGAAGCGTTTATAAGCCACCATGTTGTTGATAAATTCCAAAATAAAAAAGTTAAGTAACTAAAAGCCCATATTTTTAGTGCCTTATTTTTTTTTAAACTAGAACTGATAACATATTCTATAAAAAATAGAGGAATGAATATGAAAAATAAAAAAATAGGATGCCCCCAGTTTAGCCAACCAGATGAAAAAAACAAAACTGAGATAACACAAAGAAGCCAGGGACTTTTTATTTTCAACATATAATATCGAAAGTTAAATTTTTTTATAATTATTAGCTCTAATTAATATAAATATTTGTTTTTTTACTGTCTTATGCAAAAACTAATTAACCAAATTCCAAATATTATTACAAGCGCCAATCTTTTTTGTGGATGTTTAGCATGTGTTTTTGCGGGTTTAAACCAGTTTGAAGCAGCCTTTTGGGCAGTTTTATTAGGAATAACTTTTGATTTATTTGATGGAATGGTAGCTCGACTATTGAATGTAACAAGTGATTTAGGTTTGCAACTTGATTCTCTTGCTGATGTTATAACAAGTGGATTCACTCCAGGAATTGTTGTCTACCAGCTGTTTATTAGAAGTGGAATTCTTGTTAATGATTTTAAAATAAATATTTTTTCTGAAACAATTATTTTTTCAATTGCACCGTTAGCATTAATTGCTTTTCTTCTTCCTATTGGTGCTGCATATAGACTAGGTAGATTTAATTTGCTAAATAAAAAATCTTCTGATTTTTTTGGATTGCCAACGCCAGCTAATGCATTATTTTTTTGCAGCCTACCTTTAATGATTGCTCATCCGTCTTTTTCATTTATAGCTCCTTTTTTCAAATCAGCCTATGTTTTAATTTTTTTGATCGTGTTATCTGTTTTTTTGATGAATAGTAATTGGAGATTATTTTCTTTAAAAACAAATTTAAATTCAGGACTTGCCTCCTTTATTTTCCCTATAATTCTTTTCTTGATTTCTTTATTGATTATTTATTTCTATAATGGTGCCGGATTTCCATTAATTATTATAATATATTTATTTCTATCAGCTACAAGAAATTGGATCTTGTTTCAAGCTTAAATTTCGGACTACTAATTTATTCATATCCATTGATTGTTAGATGCGGTAAGATCTCCTCCTGCATCGCCAGTGTTTGTAACATTTTTTGGTTCAATTAGTAGTATTTTACATTCTTTTTCAGAATATGGTTTATGAATTTCATTTTTAGGTACTACTATCATTTCTCCACTATTAATTTCTAACGTTCTATCTTCAAATTCAATTTTTAATACCCCGTCTATTACTATAAATACTTCATCTGTATTGTCATGTTTGTGTCTGATAAAATCTCCTTTAACCTTAACAATTTTTAATTGATAATCGTTCATTTCTGCAACTACTTTTGGAGACCAATATTCTGAAAATTGTTCAAACTTCTTATTTATATTAATTACTTTTTTCATTTTTCAGTTTTTTAATTTCATTTTGAATATATTTTCTACTGATTTTACCATTAACATTTTTAAATGATTTTAAAAAGTATGCTCCTTTAGGTCTTTCATATGTATCCAATTTATTAAATAATAAATTATAATTTTCAGGAATTCTTTTTTCAAACACTATAACAACTTGTTCACCAAGCTTTTGGCTTGGAATACCACAAATAATAAATCTATCTAAGTAAAATTTATTTAATTTATTCTCAACTACTTCTGGATTAATTTTAATTCCTCCTGAATTTATTATAAAATCTTTTCTGCCAATCCAGATAAATTTTTTTTCACTAATTAATTTGATTATGTCGTTAGTTTTAATAATTCTCTTAGAAATGTGGGGAGCAATAATTAGTAAATTATTATTTTTTGCTTTAAATTTTACACCTGGTAATGCTTCAAATTCTTTTTTTCCAGTACTTAAATTTTTGACAGCAATATGGGAAAGTGTCTCAGTCATTCCATATGTTTCAAAAACACCTTTAGTTTTGCGAAAAATTTTTTCTTTTAAGCTATTGTTTACTGAACTTCCACCAATGATTATATATCTAAATTTATCAATATTTTTAATTGAATTACTTAATTGATAGGGGGTCAGAGCTACAAATTTAAAATTTTTCTTTATGCCCTTTAGAGGATTATTAGAAGGGGTTTTTACATATAAATCTAATCCTAAAACTAATGCTCTAACCACCATCATTTTACCAGCAATGAATTTTATTGGTAGACACAACAAAGACTTATCCCCTTGCTTTAGTTTGAAAAACTCTCCAGTTTTCTTTGCTGAAGCAATCATTTTATTTTTTTTTATTAAATAAACTTTAGGATCACCAGTAGAACCAGATGTTTGAATTCTAATTGTCTGTCTTTTATTCAGCCAGTCAATAATAAAATGATATACTTCAATATTTTCTGATGAATCATTCATACAAAAATTCAGGAGTTCATCTTTACTGTAGTATTTACCATTTAACTTAAAACCAGGATTTATATTAATTTCAGTTTCAACCATTATTTATTTTATATACTTATCAAATAATATTGTATTCCATTTACCCTTAGGATTATTTTTGAAGAATCCATTTTCAATGTAGGTTGGTGAATCTATATTATTAGAATAAAGCATTCCTGTACCTAGTCCTTGGTTTAGTGATGATCTTTTAAATACCCATTGTGAAATTACATTTAAACCTATATTACTTTCTAAGGCACTAGTTGACCACCATTTAACCCCAAGAGAATTTGCTATTTGAATCCAAATCTCAGAATTTTTTAAGCCGCCAATTAAACTTGGCTTTAGTACAATATATGAGGGTTTAATTTCTGAAAGTAACTTTCTTTTTACCTCGATATCATTTATTCCAATTAAGTCTTCGTCAAGAACAATGTCAATTGGGGATTTTTCACAAAGTACAGACATATTTTTCCACTGTTTTATCCCGATAGGTTGCTCAATTGAATGAATTTTAAATTTTGATAACTTATTGAGTTTATCTAGTGCTATTTTATAATCAAAAGCTCCATTTGCATCAAGTCTAATTTCAATATCTTTATCTGAATATTCAGAACGGATTGATTTTAAAAGCTCTAATTCTAAAGAAAAATCTATTGCACCAACTTTAATTTTTATACAATTAAATCCATGCTCAATTTTTTCTTTGATTTGGTTTATCATATATGATTTTTCTCCCATCCAAACCAATCCATTTACAGGAATAAATTTTTTACCAGAAGTAAAATCAGATTTAAATAGTATAAATGGGTTTGTGCTTTCATATGAAATATATGCTGTCTCAAGGCCAAACAAAATTGAGGGATAATCTTTCAGTGTTTTTGAAATTTTGTCAAATCCTTTATTAATATTTCTACATACCTCTTTTAGTTTATGTTCAAATGATAAGATAGGATCAGGACTCAAACCATATATTAGACTGCATTCACCTATTCCATAATTATCGCCATTTGTAATTATTATATACCAACTTGTCTTTTTTTTTAAAAAACCTCTAGATGTACCTGCAGGTATTTTAAAATTTAATATATGTTTAAAATAAAAAGCTTTCATGTCAAAATAAATAAGCAAAACCAAAGCAGAGGCTTATTGAGTAAAATATAGTTGAGAAAACTAAAGGTTTTAAGAAATGATCAAATTTTTCAGGTTCATTTACTTTATAAATTCTGAAGAGATCAAATAACAACCAAAATATATTAATAATCATTAATAGTGAAAAAACTATAGAATAGCTATCAACTTTAATTAAAAATAAAATCATTGAAATTATAGATGTTGAGATTAGTAAAGAATGATAAAATTTAGAATTATTCAATCCCAATCTTACTGACAATGTTTTTTTTCCTACTATTTTATCATTTTCAATATCTCTCATGTTATTAAGATTTAATACTCCAACAGATAATATGCCAATAGTTAAAGCCGGATATAAAAGAGAAAAATTAAATTTTGATGTGAAAAGAAAATTTGAACCCAAAACACTAATAAGTCCAAAAAAAATAAATACAAATAAGTCACCCAGTCCCGAATATCCATAGGCGTTATTTCCAACAGTATATTTAATTGCTGCAAATATTGACAAGAGTCCTAAAGTTAAGAAGTATATTATGTATAAAGGTTCATCTTTGAAGGATATAAATACTAATAAAATGGTTAAAAATAAAGAAATGACTGAGGTTATAATTATTGCTTTTAACATCTCTTTTGAAGAAACTAGACCCGTTTGAACTAGTCTTTTAGGACCAATCCTATTTAGATCTGCCCCTTTAACTCCATCTCCATAATCATTGGCAAAATTTGACAAAATTTGATATGAAATAGTAGTGGCAAAAGCAAGAATAAAAATATAAAAATTAAAATTATTAGATGAAATTGTAGCAAATGAACCAACAAAAACTCCTGAAACTGAAAGAGGAAGAGTTCTTAACCTGGCAGCTGATAGCCATAATTTAAATCTAGAACTATTTTTGTAAATCAAGTATTATTTTTTTAAGGGAATTTAGGATACTTTTTAAAGTTGGGTTTACGTTTTTCAAGAAATGCATTTTTTCCTTCTTGTGCTTCTTCAGTCAGATAATATAACAGAGTAGCATCGCCTGCAAGTTGCATTAGTCCGTGTTGACCATCTAATTCTGCATTTAAACTTCTTTTTATCATTCTTAAAGCGAGTGGACTTCTTTTCTGCATAATCGAACACCATTTAAGAACAGTCTCCTCTAATTTAGCCAAAGGAACAACCTTATTTACCATTCCCATATCTAAAGCATCATTCGCCGAATATTGTTGGCAAAGGAACCAGATTTCTCTGGCCTTTTTTTGACCTACATGTCTTGCTAAATAAGAGGATCCAAATCCACCATCAAAACTACCCACTTTTGGTCCTGTTTGGCCAAAAATAGCATTATCACTAGCTACAGTAAGATCACAAACAACATGTAAAACATGTCCACCTCCTATAGCATATCCATTAACCATAGCAATTACTGGTTTAGGTATTTCTCTAATTTTCTTATGTAAATCTAAAACATTTAGTCTTGGAACACCATCATCACCAATATATCCACCAGAACCTTTTACGTTTTGATCTCCACCACTACAAAATGCTTTATCTCCTTTACCTGTTAAAACAACAATATCTATATCATTTCTTTCACGGCAAATATCAAATGCTTCTAACATTTGATTGTTTGTTTCAGGTCTGAAGGCATTATAAACTTTGGGACGATTTATTGTAATTTTAGCTACACCGCTATAAAACTCAAAATTTATATCTGAGTATTTTTTAATATGTTTCCAGATTATTTTTGTCATGATTTATTTACTTTAAAGATAATGTTTTATGTTTTTAAAATAATATTTAAGTATCAGACAAATACTCAAAATATTTTTTTAATACACTAGAGCTTATTTTTGATGAAGTTTTTACCTCTAATATCTTAGGTTTATTTGACTTTTTAAAAAAACTTTTTAATGCAATTTTTAAACCTATTTTTGAAGATTTTTTTTGATAAATAAATCCATGCATTTTTGCTAGTTGTTTAGCATTAAGGTTGTGTTTAGTTTCAATATATTTTGAAAAAATAGAATTATCCATAAAACCAGGTAAAATTCTGAAAATACCACCACCTCCGTTATTTATAATTATAATTCTAAAGTCTGGATTGATATAATCATTCCACAAACCATTTGAATCATAAAAAAAACTTAAATCTCCTGTTATCAAAAGCGTAGGATCATTGTTGAAAACTGAATATCCAACTGCTGTCGAAGTACTTCCATCTATTCCACTTGTTCCCCTATTACTGTACATTGTATAATTGTTCATATCAAAAAGCTGTAGGTATCTTATTGGCGAACTATTTGCAACTTGAATATGATATTCTGAGGATATTCTTGATGAAAGGATTGAAAAAACTAAAAAATCACTAAAAGGAATATCAGTAATATATTTTTTATGTAATTTTTTTCTTTTGTTTGATAATTTCGTCCAAACACTCTTGTAACTTGAATTAATATTATTGTTCAATATTTGTTTTAAAAATAAATCAGGATCAAATTTTAAATGTTTAACATCTTTAAAAAAAGTATCCTTTGCATTATTAAATCCGACATGATAATGTTTTTGTGGTGAATAATTTCTGAGAAATTGTTTAATTTTTTTTGAAATTACCATTCCGCCAATAGTTATAACTATGTCAGGTTTTAGTTTATTGAAGATTGATTCTTTATTAATTGAAACCTCTATTGGAGCAATTATTTGGTCAATATTTCCAAAAAAAGACTTGTTATTCAAATTAGATGTTGATTCTTTCAAAACTGCAATTTTATTAAATTTTGATAATTTAATAATTGTGCTTTCAGAAAGTGAATCTGGATTTAGTGAGCCAAATAAAATCAGTACTCTGGTGTATTTATGTAGTAAGTTTTTAAAATTGGTAATATCAGGATTTTCAATTTCATCAGGTTTAGCGGCTTTTTTTGAGAGATTGATTGATGGTAAATCAATAAAATCATATAAAGGTTCTTCTAAGGGAATATTTATATGAACTGGTTTTTTAAATTGTATTGATTTAGAAAAAGAATCAAGAATTATTTCTTCATTTAAAATTTGATTATGCAATTGAATTTTTTCGATTGACTTTTTGTCTAATCTATTTTTTTTAATCAATTTCTGTTTGTTGCTTAAAAAAATAGAATCAGTTTCATGAATTACGTCTTGGAGTAAAGATTTTGAAAATAAAATATTATCACCAAATACGTTGTTTTGGTTTATTGTTTGACCATCCCCAATATTAATTTTGTAATCTGGTCTATCTGCTGAAATGATAATTAAAGGAATCTCATTATAAAATGACTCTGAAACAGCAGGTGAATAATTTAATAGTGCTGAACCAGATGTACATAAAATTATAGTAGGTTTATTTTTTTGTTGAGAAATACCTAGAGCAAAAAATCCTGCTGATCGCTCGTCTACTATACTAAAGCAGTTGAAGTGATTGTTCGAAGCAAAGCCGATAGCTAGTGGTATATTTCTTGATCCAGGAGATATTACGACATCAGTAATTCCTAGTTCAATACATGAAAGAATAATTGTTTGTGCAGATGGAATTTTTGGATACATAATTTAGATGACAAATGTAAGGAATGAATTAATTTATTAATCAAAAAGAACATTTAACATTGTTATTGATTTTTGTAATATTTCTTCCCATTCTTTTTCGGCTTCACTATCTTTCGTTATTCCCCCACCTACAAATATTTTAGCTACATTATTTTTAATATTCATTGATCTAAGGTTTACATATAGATTGCAGTTTTGATTATTAATCAGACCTAAATAACCCGAATAAAACATCCTATCATGTTTTTCTTTAGAGTAGATATTTGATAATGCTTTTTTTCTTGGAACACCAGCAGTAGCGGAAGTAGGATGAAGCACTTTAATAATTTCTCTTGGAGAGCTAGATGAATTTCCTGAAATAATAGTTTTTATGTGATCTATATTTCCAGCTCTGGATGATTTTGTTTTTCCATAAATCAAATCATTACAAAATGGCATTAAGTTTTTTCTAATTTCTTCTTGCACTATCTTTTGTTCATTTAACTCTTTGGTTCCCCAATGGGAGTTGTCCATTTTTTTTGTACCAGCTAGTGCCACTGTAGATAGTTTTTCATCTTGGATTTTGAGAAGTAATTCAGGACTTGCTCCCATCCAGAAACCTTCAACGGGATGATAAAAAAGATAGCAAAAATCATCAGGATATAGGTCTAGTAATTTTTTGAAATAGTCAAAAATATTTGGAGAACTTATTTTAAAATCAAAAACTTTAGAATATACAGCTTTAAGTAAATTTGAATTATTAATTTTTTCAATTATATCAGAAACATCTTTTAAATATTTGTTTTTGTAGATATTTAATTCTTTAATCTTTTTTGTCAAGTTAGGATTCTTATAATTGACTTTACCGACATATTTTGTTAAAATTATTTTGTCTGTTTGTATTAAATATCCATCTTTATTTGTGTCAAAAGGCATCATAATGAATCCAGATCCATCAGGTTTTTTTTCTTTTGAAATGTTTTTTTTATCAGCCGAATGGCATTCAACAATTGATTTTTTTGGGAATCTGAATGAAGAAAAAGGAATTTTATTTTCGTAATACGAATTTAATATATTAAAAAATTTTTTGTTTGAAACCATTAAGTGCTTTTTCTAAGTATTACCTAAATATATTGTTGAGGCTCCAAGCATCTGGGGTTTAATTTGAATATTTTTAAATCCACATTTTTTTAATATTGAAATAAAATCTTTACCACTAGGAAATTCTTCTGCTGATTTTTGTAAATAATTATACGCAGATTTGTCCTTTGAAAAAATTGATCCTACTAATGGAATAAATGTTCTGGTGAATAATAAATAAAAATATTTAACAATGTAATTTTCAGGTACTGATGTTTCAAGAATTATAATTACTCCACCTTTTTTAAGAACTCTATTGCTTTCTTTGAGACCTTTTTCCAAATTTTGAAAATTTCTCACCCCAAAACCAATAGTTACAACGTCAAAACTTTCATCAGAATAAACAAGGTTTTCTGCATCTCCAGATTCTAAAATAATTTTATCTGACAGTTTTTGTAATTTAACTTTAGCTTTTCCAATATCAAGCATTTTTTTAGAAATATCGATACCTATTATATTAGAATTATTAATTTCAGACAGCTCTAGTGCAATATCAGCAGTGCCTGTTGCCACATCTAAGATATGCTTTGGATTATTTTGTTTTGCTAATGAAACTATTTTTTTTCTCCACCTAATATCACTTCCAAATGTTAGAATTCGATTTAATGAATCATATTCATGTGAAATTGAGTCAAACATTTTTTCAATTTGAGTTTTTTTGGAACTACTTTTTAATTTATAAGGTTTCATGTTAAATTATTCAACGGTAACTGATTTAGCTAAATTTCTTGGTTGATCTACATTGCATTTTCTTAATACAGCAATATGATAGGATAAAAGCTGAAGTGGAATTGTACTAAATAGTGGAGAGAAAAATTCAGATGATTCAGGAATTTCTATTGAATAATTTGCTAAATCCTTGACCACTTTATCTCCTTTTGTAATTATAGCAATTATCTTACCTTTTCTTGATTTTATTTCTTGAATATTACTTACTATTTTATCATAATGCCCTTTTTTGGTTGCTATTACAATTACCGGCATATCTTTATCAATTAATGCAATTGGACCATGCTTCATTTCTGCCGCAGGATAACCCTCTGCGTGTATATATGAAATTTCTTTGAGTTTTAAAGCTCCTTCTAAAGCAACTGGAAAGTTTAGACCTCTTCCTAAATAAAGACAGTTATTTGAATTGAAGAAAAGTTTCGCAATTTCAATTATGGATGAATCATCAATTAGAAATTTTTTAATTTTTTCTGGAACACTATTTAATTCAAAGTATAAGGCTCTTAATTTTGAGTTACTCATTGTACCTCTAATTTCAGCCATTTTAAGTGCTAACAGGCTTAAAACTGTAATTTGAGTTGTAAATGCTTTGGTCGAAGCAACCCCAATTTCTGGTCCTGCATGTGTGTACATTCCACTGTGAGTTTCTCTTGAAATACTACTTCCAACCACATTACAAATTCCATAAATAAAAGCCCCATTTTTTTTTGCAATTTTAATGGCAGATAAAGTATCTGCAGTCTCTCCAGATTGAGATATGGGAATTACAATATCATCAGAGTAGATTATTGGTTCCCGGTATCTGAATTCAGACGCATATTCGACCTCTACTGGAATACGTGCTATAGATTCAAGTAAATATTCTCCTACGAGCCCAGCATGCCATGAAGTTCCACAGGCTACAATAATAATCCTTCGGGCCTTTGAAAATTTAGTTTGATACTCATTTAAACTTCCAACTTGAATTTTACCTTCATTTGCTAACAATCTTCCCCTTAGTGCGTTATTAATAGCTTCAGGTTGTTCATTGATTTCTTTTAACATAAAATGTTTGTAACCTCTTTTCTGAATATTTTCTAAATTCCACTTTAATTTATCTATGTATGGATCTACAACTTGATTGTTCGTTGTATTAAAAATTTTAATAGGTTTATTTTTTTTGAGAACAGCCATTTCGTAATCTTCTAAATAGATTACTTTTCGAGTATATTCTAAAAAAGGAGTTGCATCAGATCCAACAAAGAATTCTTTACTCCCAATACCTATAGCTAAGGGACTTCCTAGTCTAGCTGCAATAATTTCATTTGGTTTTTTTGAATCAAAAACAACAACTCCATAAGCACCAACAACTTGATTAAGTGCAATACTAAGAGCTTTACCAAGTTTTACATCTTCTTTTTTTTGAATATCCTCAATAAGATTAACTAGAACTTCTGAATCAGTATCTGAATAAAATTTATATCCACGTTTAATTAATTCTTTCTTCAAAACGTCATAGTTTTCAATTATTCCATTGTGAACTAGAGTTAATTCTCTTGAATTTGATTGATGTGGATGTGCATTACTATTATTGGGTTGACCATGTGTAGCCCAACGAGTGTGACCCATTCCTATAGTTGGATTAATGTCAGGTTTTATTTTTAGTGCTTTTTCTAGTTTAGAAACTTTTCCTGCTATTTTTGTTATTTCATTTTTTTTTAAATTACTTAAAAAAATGCCTGCACTATCATAACCTCTATATTCTAATCTTTTCAGCCCTTCTAATATTATGCGCAAAGGGTCTTTTGATCCAATATAAGCAACAATTCCACACATTTAATAACGTTTTACTAATTGGATTTGTTCAGTTTTGAAGCCAATTTTATGATAAAATTTTTCATTTTTCTTTGTAGAATTTAAAATGGTTTTATAAACCCCTTTTATTTTGGCTAACTCTACTAAATGTTTTATTAATAATTTGCCAATTCCCATTCCTTTGCAGCGTTTATCAACAGCTACATCTTCAATTAGTCCTATTTTTCTATTTATTTTTTTAATAATATGAATTGATGCAGTTCCAATAATTTCTCCTTTTAATTCAACAACAAAAGTCAAAATACTTGGATCTTCAATATATTCATAATCATCAGGAAGATTCAAAGGAGAATTGAATGCATCATTCAAAATAGATACTATTTTAGGGACATCATCTTTTGAAGCAGGACGAATTTTTACATCCATTATAAATTGATTTTCTTTTTTCTTAATTCAAAATTTTTGCCCAGATATACTTTTCTCACCATTTCATCCTTTGCTAAATCATCTGGAGTCCCTTCTTTCATAATATTACCTTCAAACATTAAATATGTTTTATCAGTTATTGCAAGTGTCTCCTGAACGTTATGATCTGTAATTAATATTCCTATATTTTTACTTCTAAGATGGGCTATTATTCTTTGAATATCTTCAACAGCTATTGGGTCAACTCCAGCAAATGGCTCGTCTAATAAAACAAATTTTGGATCAGTAGCAAGTGCTCTAGCAATTTCAGTTCTTCTCCTTTCTCCTCCAGAGAGAAGATCACCTCTGTTTTTTCTTATTTGAGTTAAACCAAATTCTTCTAAAAGTGATTCTGTTTTTTTGATTTGATCCTGTTTACTAAGATTGGTCATTTGTAACACACTTAAAATATTATTTTCTACACTTAGCTTTCTAAAAACAGATGCTTCTTGTGCTAAATAACCAATTCCATTTTGAGCTCTTTTATACATTGGAAATTTTGTAATTTCCTCATCATTTAAAAATATATTTCCTTCATTTGGTTTAATTAAACCGACTATCATATAAAAAGATGTAGTTTTTCCCGCACCATTAGGACCAAGTAGACCAACAATTTCTCCTTGATTTACTCTTAAAGAAATTCCTTTTACTACTTTTTTACCTCTGTATGATTTTTCTATTTTATTAGCTCTTAATTCCATTTGATTAGAGTTTATTCATCTCTTGTTTTTTATATACAATTCTTGATATTACTATACTTACTTCATATAAAATAAATAAGGGAATACATACTATTATTTGGCTTGCAATGTCTGGCGGTGTAATAATTGCTGATAAACTCAACAAAATAACTAATGCGAACTTTCTATTTTTTTTTAAAAATACAGGACTAACAATTCCAATTTTAGTAAAGAAATATATAATTATTGGAAGTTCAAAAATTAATCCAGAAGATAAAACAGAGGCCCTCAGTAAACCGATATAACTTGCTAAATCAAAATCATTGAAAACTTCACTACTCACTGTATAATTTCCAAGAAAATTTATTGAAAGAGGTGTAATGATATAATACCCAAAGAGGACACCAATAAAAAATAAAGCTGATGCAATTAAAATAAAACCTCTAGCATTACTTCTTTCATTTTGATTAAGACCTGGACTTATGAACTTCCATATTTCATACAACACATAGGGAAAAGATACAATGAATCCTGCTAAAATTGAAGTCCATAAGTGAGCAGAGAACTGACCAGCCATAGTCCGACTCTGAATCCTAAATGGCATTTCTTGAATACAAAAGCTATTTCCTTGTCCTAGTAATTGACTTATTTCACAAAACCATCTGTAGGTTATAAAATCTGTACTTTTTGGACCAAATAAAAGGGTGTTGAAGATAAAATCCTTAAACATGAAAGCAACTATTCCAAAAATAAGAATTGACAAAACAGATCTTATAAGATGCCATCTTAACTCTTCAAGATGATCTAAAAATGACATTTGATTGGGATCCTTCATTAAATAATACCTTCTTTTGTAAAATCTAAAATATTAACAATACCTATGAATTTAGAATTTTCTAATACAATTAAATGATTTATCTTTTTGCTATTCATTAATTTAATAGCATTACTAGCTAATAGACTATGTTTGACCTTAATTGGGTTATTAGTCATGATTTCTGATGCTACCAATTCACTAATATTTTTATAATTCTCTAACATCCTCCTTATATCTCCATCTGTTATGATTCCAACAATCTTTTTTTTATCAATAACAGCCGTAGCACCTAGTCTTTTTGATGAAATCTCATTAATTACATCTTTAACAGAATCATCAATATTTACGCAAGGTGGTGAATCCGAAACAATTAGGTCTTTTGTGGTTTGAAAAAGCAATTTGCCTAAATTTCCACCAGGATGATATTTGGCAAAATCTTTTGCTTCAAATTTATTTAATTCAAGTAAACACATTGATAGTGCGTCACCCATTGCAAGCTGAACGCTTGTACTAGTTGTTGGTGCAAGATTATTAGGACATGCTTCCTTTTTAATTGGTGTAAAAAGAATTAAATCAGAATTTTTTGCAAGAAAAGACTCTGGATCTGATGTCATACCAATTAATAAATTTTTTTCTTTTTTTAAAAATGGAATTAAAGCTTTAATTTCTGGAGAATTTCCACTTTTAGATATGCAGATTACAGAATCGTATTTTTGAATAATTCCTAAATCACCATGAATTGCATCAGCAGCATGCATAAAAATTGACGGAGTTCCAGTAGAATTCATGGTAGCTACAATTTTCATTCCTATGACACCACTTTTTCCAATTCCCGTGACTACAACTCTTCCTTTTGAACCGTTAAGAATAGTAACAACCTTAAAGAAATTTTCATCTACATATGGAATTAAGTTTTGAATTGCTTCAGACTCAATCAAAAGGGTTGTCTTACCTCTATGAATAATTTTTTCTTTTGTGGTCAAATTAGATATATTTTAAATTTTTGAAAAGAAAATTGTATATTTAATATAATTGCAAATGTAACTATTTTATGATTAAGCATCGATCTCGATGAAAGGAGAGGAGTTAGACAAAAAGTTAAAAAGTTTTTTTGGTTTTTCACACTTTAAAGGTTTACAAAGACAAGTAATTGAAAATCTTATGAGTAATAATGATTCTTTTGTTATAATGCCCACCGGAGGAGGTAAATCACTTTGTTATCAATTACCTGCTCTTATCAAACCTGGAACTGCAATTGTTGTCTCTCCCTTGATAGCTCTAATGAAAAACCAAGTTGACGCAATTAGAGGAATTTCATCAAATGATAGCATAGCCCACGTTTTAAATTCTAGTTTAAGTAAACAAGCAATTCAAACAGTTAAAAGTGATATTAAATCAGAAAGGACAAAGTTATTGTATGTAGCTCCTGAATCCCTTACAAAAGATGATACAATATCTTTTTTAAATGACATTAGTATTTCTTTTTTTGCAATTGATGAAGCGCACTGTATATCTGAATGGGGTCATGATTTCCGTCCCGATTATAGAAACTTAAGAGTTATAATTAATAAGATCAAAGAAAATTCAACATTAATTGCATTAACAGCTACCGCAACTCCAAAAGTCCAGGAGGATATTATGAAGAATCTCAAGATCCAAGATGCAAAAGTTTTTAAAGCATCATTCAACAGACCAAATCTTTTTTATGAGGTTAGACCAAAGACCGATCAAGTAGATCTTGATATAATCAGATTCATTAAAAAACATGATAAGAAATCAGGTATTATATATTGCTTATCTAGAAAAAGAGTCGAGCAATTAGCTCAAGTTTTACAAGTTAATAAAGTTAATGCACTTCCATATCATGCTGGATTAGACTCAAAGACTAGAGTGTTAAATCAAGATGGATTTATTAATGAAGATTGTGATGTTATTGTTGCAACTATTGCCTTTGGAATGGGAATTGATAAACCTGATGTTCGTTATGTGATTCACAATGATATACCTAAAAGTATTGAGAGTTATTATCAAGAAACCGGAAGAGCAGGAAGAGATGGAGGTGAGGGACATTGTTTAGCATTTTATTCTTATAAAGACATTGAAAAGCTTGAAAAATTCATGTCAGGAAAACCAATTGCTGAACAAGAAATAGGTTATGCATTATTAAATGAAATGGCTTCATATGCTGAAACCTCAATTTCTAGAAGACAATTTATCCTCCATTATTTTGGAGAAAAATTTGACCCATTTTTGGGAGATGGAGCTAAAAATGACGATAATTCTATGAACCCTAAACCTAAAATGGAGGCTGAAAAGGAATTGACATTATTAATTAATACAGTAAAAAATACAAAAGAAAAATACAAGCCTAAAGAATTGGTGAAAGTTTTAATAGGTAAGCAAAATGCGTTAATAATTTCTCACAAAACTCATCTTAAACCTTTTTTTGGAAAAGGGAATTACAAAGATGGAAGTTATTGGATGGCTTTAATTCGTCAAGCTGTAATTTCTGGATATTTAAAAAAAGAAATTGAAGCATATGGTTTGATAAAAGTATCAAATAAAGGAAATAATTACAAAGTATCACCGCATAGTTATATGATGACTTCTGACCACAATTATGATAATTATAATCAAAACCCAAACAAGTCCAATATTGCTTTTGATCAAAACTTAGTTGATCTTCTAAAAAAATTGCGAAAAAAAATTGCAAATGATATTAAGGTACCTCCATATGTTATTTTTCAGGAAAATTCCATTGAAGAAATGGCTTTAAAGTATCCTTTAAAAAAAAATGAGTTAAAAAATATTATTGGAGTAGGTGAGGGAAAAGCAAATAGATATGGAGATCCATTTCTAAAGGAGATTAATAATTATGTTATAGAAAACGACATAACCAGGCCAGATGATTTAGTTTTTAAAACAACCGGTTCCAAATCATCTTTGAAGTTATATTTAATTCAAAATATTGATAGAAAACTTCCTTTGGATGATATTGCTTCAGGTAAGAGAATGGATATGGATCAATTGATTTCAGAAATGGAAACTATTGTAAGCTCTGGAACTAGATTGGATATTAATTATTGGATAGATGAAATTTTAGATGATGATTCTCAAAAAGAGTTATATCAATATTTTATTCAGAGTGATTCAGATAAGATTGAAGAGGTAATTGAAAATTTTGAGGATGAATTTGAAGAAGATGAGATAAGACTTTACAGAATAAAATTTTTATCTGAAGTAGCTAATTAGAGAATTATTAATTATCCTATAGCTATATTTACAAATTAATTTAATTATATGAAAGACGGTTTATACGCAAAACTTGATACTTCAAGAGGAAATATTCTTATTGAATTAACTTACTTATTAACCCCTGGAACTGTTGGAAACTTCGTTGGTTTAGTTGAGGGTGTTATAAAAAATGATATTAAAGATATCGGTCAACCATATTATGATGGGCTCAAATTTCACAGGGTTATACCAAATTTCATGATTCAATGTGGATGTCCTCAGGCTACTGGAACAGGTGGTCCTGGATATCAGTTTGATGATGAGTTTGTAGAAGAATTAAAACATGATGGACCTGGAATTCTATCAATGGCAAATGCTGGACCTGGAACAAATGGCAGTCAGTTTTTTATAACTCATACAGCAACAAATTGGCTTGATGGAAAACATACCGTTTTTGGAAAAGTTATAGAAGGTTTAGAATTTGTAAATCAAATAGAACAGAATGATCTTATTAATAATATAAAAATTTTGAGGATTGGGAGTAAGGCAAAAGAATGGGATGCATTGAATGAATTTGAATTTTTTTTAAAAAAAAAGAATGATCGTGAAAAAAATGCAAAAGATTCCATGAAAAAACAACTGGGCAAACATATTATTGGAATGGAACAAACCACTTCAGGATTATATTATTTAATAAATAAAAAAGGGAATAATATGAGACCTAAGAAGGGTGATAAGGTTTCAGTTCACTATAAAGGAATGTTACTAGATGGAAGTATTTTTGATTCTTCTTATGATAGAAATCAGCCAATTGAATTTTCTATTGGTCTTGGTCAAGTAATCCCTGGTTGGGATGAGGGCATTAGTTTAATTAGTGAAGGATCTTCTGCAAAATTTGTAATACCAAGTAGTTTGGCATACGGAAGTCAGGGGGCTGGAGGAGTAATCCCTCCTGATGCAACATTGATTTTTGAAGTTGAATTAATAAAAATATTATAATTTTAAAATGAATAATCTAATAAATTTTGATGATTTTAATCATTTGGATATTAGAATAGGCACTATAATAAGTGCTAATTTTTTTGAAAAAGCAATAAAGCCAGCATATCAGTTAATAATAGATTTTGGATTGTTGGGAAAATTAAATTCATCAGCTCAAATAACTGAGTTGTATCAGCCTGAAAATTTAATAGGCAAGCAAGTGGTAGTAGTAGTTAATATAGGTAAAATAAAAATCGAAAATTTTGTGAGTCAGTGCTTAGTTTTGGGAGTTTCAACTAGCGAAGGAATTTCACTTTTAAAAACTGATCTTAAAATTATAAACGGAAGCACAGTTGTCTGAATACCTAATCACTTAAAATTTTCTCAACCAGATAATCACCTACTTCAGAGGTTTTGTAGGACTTTTTATTTTCTGATAAATCTTCAGTTACTATCCCATCTTTTAGGGATGTATTAACTACCTTTCTTATCAACTTACCTTCTTTAAACAAGTTAAAGCTCATTTCAAACATCATTGCTGCTGATAAAATTGTTGCTAGAGGATTTGCTATGTTCTTTCCGGTTGCTTGAGGGAATGAACCGTGTATTGGCTCATAAAGAGCATTACCATTTCCAATAGAAGCTGAGGGCATTAGCCCCATAGATCCTGATATTACTGAGGCTTCGTCAGTAAGTATATCACCAAATAAGTTTTCTGTTATTAAAACATCATAAGAGTTTGGCCACTGAACTAGTCTCATCGCAACAGCATCAACTAATTCATATGAAACTTCAACTTGAGGATATTCTTTTTCTAGACCTTGAACAGTTTCTCTCCATAGTCTTGAACTTTCCATAACATTTGCCTTATCAACACAACACAAACGTTTTGATCTTTTCATAGCTAATTCAAAACCTTTTTTAGCAAGACGTATAATCTCTCCTTTACTGTAAGTACAGGTGTCGAATGCGATAGAACCATTATTTTTTCGCCCCTTTTCCCCAAAATATATACCTCCAGTTAATTCTCTTATAAAAACTAAATCAGTTCCTTCAATTCTTTCCTTTTTTAGAGGAGATTTATCAATTAATGAAGGAAAAGTAAAAGTAGGTCTGATATTTGCGTATAATCCTAATTTTTTCCTCATTCTTAAAAGTCCTTCCTCAGGTCTAATCTTTGCAGAGGGATCGTTATCAAACCTAGGTAGACCTATTGCTCCAAAAAGAACTGCATCTGAGGATAAACAAATATTATGAGTGCTCTCTGGGTAGGGATCTCCTAAAGAATCAATTGCAGCTGCACCAGTTAATGCAGGGCACCATTTTATTTCGTGAGAAAATTTTTCAGCAATAGCATTTGATACTTTAACTGCTTCTTTAGTAACTTCTGGTCCAATTCCATCACCAGATAGAATTGCAATTTTTAATTTCATTATTTTAATTTAAAGAATTTAACATTTTTTCAGTAGCGATTATTGCTGAAACTGTCTGATCCGAATCAAGACCTCGAGTTATGAATTCTTTTTTATTACCATTTTTCCACGTTATACTTGTTTCGCAGAGAGCATCCGAGTTACTTCCTGGTGGGATATGAACAGCATAATCAATTAGTTTGGGTAAAATCAGTTTTTTTCTTTTGTAAATCTTTTGAATTGCTTTCATAAATGCATCAAACTGTCCATCGCCAGAAGCATTTTCTTCCAAAATTTCACCTTCGATTTCTAATGATACTGAGGTGCTTGGATTTAGTCCCTTAGCGTGGGTAAGAGCGTAGGATTTAACAAAAACTTTTTTTTGTAAATCTTTGCTATCTAGAACATCTGATATTATAAATGGAAGATCATCTGCAGTTACTTTTTGTTTTTTATCTCCAAGTTCAATAATTCGCTTTGTAACCTTTTTTATGTCAGTGTCATTTAATTTAAGACCAAGCTCTTGAAGATTTTTAAGAATATTTGCTTTTCCTGAAGTTTTACCTAATGCGTATGATCGTTTCCTTCCAAAACGTTCTGGAAGTAAGTCATTATAATATAAATTATTTTTATTGTCACCGTCAGCATGAATTCCAGCAGTCTGGGTGAATACATTGGCGCCAACTATTGGTTTGTTTATAGGAATTCTAAATCCTGTAAAAGTTGATACTATTTGACTAACTTTATACAAAGATTTTTCTTTAATTTTTGATTTTACTTCAGGTAAGAAATCATTTAGCACCGAAATAACACTTGCCAAAGGAGCATTTCCCGCTCTCTCACCCATTCCATTTACTGTAAGGTGAAGTCCATGAATTCCAGATTTAACTGCCTCCATAGTGTTTGCAACACCTAAATCATAATCATTATGACCATGAAAATCAAAATGTTGTTTTGGATATTTTTTTATGATTTTGGATATATATGTATTTGTCTCTACAGGAGATAATATTCCAAGGGTGTCTGGCAGCAATATTCTTTTTATGGGTTGGTTAGTTAAGAAGTCTAAAAAATCAAAAACGTATTCAACCGAGTTCCTCATTCCATTACTCCAATCTTCAAGGTAGACATTTGTTAGGAAACCATTTTTTTTTGCATCAATTAAATTTTTTTCAATATTTTTAAAATGTTCATTTGGTGTTGACTTAAGTTGATATTTTAGGTGGTTTAGGGATCCTTTAGCAAGCAAGTTTTGAACCTTAGCTCCAGACTTATTTAACCATTCTAATGAGGAACCATTATCAATAAAAGTGAGTATTTCAACCTTGTCATGGTAACCATTTTCTTTGGACCACTGACTTATTTGTTTAACTGCATCAAGCTCACCATCTGAAACTCGAGCGGAAGCAACTTCAATTCTATCAACTTTGAGGTCACTTAAAAGTAATTTAGATAAAGCTAGCTTTTCTGATGGTGAAAAAGAAATCCCTGACGTTTGCTCCCCATCCCGAAGGGTAGTATCCATTATTTCGATATTTCGAATTTTTTTTGATTTCAAAATGAATATTTAAAGTGGAGTATTTTTTTCAAAATCACTAATTTCATCTTTTATATTTATTAGGTAGTCGATGTCATCAAATCCATTTAGCATATTATCTTTTTTATAAGGATTGATTTCAAAAAGTTCAGATGAATTGGATTTAATAATTGAAATTTTTTGTTCTAAAAGGTTAATTTCTAATTCTGTTTTGGGATTAATCCTAATTTCATTAAAAATTAATGATAAAAAACTGTCTGATACTTGAACAGGTAGAACACCAATATTTAAGCAATTATTTCTGAAAATATCTGCAAAAAAACTAGAAATAACACATCGAAAACCGTAATCATAAATTGCCCAAGCAGCATGTTCTCTTGATGATCCAGAACCAAAATTCTTTCCACCTATTAGTATTTTTCCACTATATGTAGTATTATTCAAAACAAAATCTTTTTTTGGAGAATCATCTTGATTATATCTCCAGTCTCTAAAAAGATTCTCTCCAAAACCGATCCTTTCAGTTGCTTTAAGAAACCGGGCAGGGATAATCTGATCGGTATCAACGTTCTCTATTTGAAGAGGCACGGCTGAGCTTTTTAATATTTTAAATTTTTCGTATGCCATAGTTAAAACAATGTTCTTGGATCTGTTACTTTTCCAGTTATTGCAGCTGCTGCTGCTACTATTGGACTTGCTAGAAGAGTTCTAGATCCTGGCCCTTGTCGTCCTTCAAAATTTCTATTGGAAGTACTTACAGCATATTTTCCAGATGGAACTTTGTCATCGTTCATTGCTAAACAAGCAGAACATCCTGGTTCACGAAGTTGAAAACCAGAATTATTTAAAATATCTAAAATTCCTTCTTTTTTTATTGAATCTAATACTTTGTGAGAACCAGGAACAAGCCAGGCTGTAACTTTAGGATCTTTTTTTCTTCCTTTTATAATTTCAGCAAATGCTCTAAAGTCCTCAATTCTGCCATTCGTACAGCTTCCAAGAAAAACAAAATCAACAGGCTTTCCTATCATCTTTTCTCCTTCACTATATCCCATATATTTGAGTGACTTTTGATATGTGATTTCACCTCCTTCGTTAGTGTCGGCTTTTGGAATCCCATTGGTTATTGAGATTCCCATTCCAGGATTAGTTCCATATGTAATCATTGGTTCTATATTGGATGCACTAAAGTGGTATTCTTTGTCAAAAATAGCATCCTTTTCAGTATAAAGAGTTTGCCAATAGTCCATTGACTTATTCCATGACGCTCCTTTAGGTGTAAATTCTCTGTTTTTTATATAATGAAAAGTTTTCTCATCTGGAGCTATCATTCCTCCTCTGGCTCCCATTTCAATACTTAAATTACAAACAGTCATTCTACCCTCCATGGTCATTGAGGAGAAAACATCCCCTGAATACTCAACAAAATAACCAGTTGCTCCTGAGGTAGATAGTTTCGAAATAATAAAAAGAGCTACATCCTTTGGAGTTACACCTTTTCCTAGATCTCCAGTTACATTAATTCGCATTTTTTTTGGTTTCAATTGCATTATGCATTGGGTTGAAAGAACCATTTCAACTTCAGACGTACCAATTCCAAAAGCAATAGCTCCAAAAGCTCCATGGGTAGATGTATGAGAGTCACCACATACTATTGTTGCCCCGGGAAGGGTGATTCCATACTCTGGACCCACAACATGAACAATACCATTTTTTTTATGACCCAATCCCCAATACGAAATTTTATGTTTAATAGAGTTTTTCTCTAGGGCTTTGAGTTGATTTGCTGATAGTGGATCCTTAACTGGTAAATGTTGGTTAATGGTTGGTGTATTATGATCTGCAGTTGCAAAGGTTTTATTGGGGAATAGTAAAGGAATGCCTCTTTTTTCAAGTCCTAAAAAGGCTACTGGACTTGTCACTTCGTGAACCATGTGTCTGTCAATAAATAGAACATCAGGTCCATTATCAACGTGTCTTACAACATGGGAATCCCATACTTTATCAAAAAGAGTTTTAGACATCTTTTATAAATTAGATTTTTTAACTATTTCAGGAATATCTTTATCGCTCACTTCTTTGTTGGTATCCGCAAAAGTAAGAAACGTTTCATAAACCTTATCGAGTTCATATTTATCAAGATCAATACCTATAATTTTAGCTTTGTATGCTAGAGCAGCTCTACCTGATCTTGCCGTAAGTAAAATTGATGATTCATTAACCCCTACGTCGTTGGGATCAATTATTTCATATGTTTCTCTATTCTTAATCACTCCATCTTGATGAATACCGGAACTGTGAGCGAAAGCGTTAGCCCCGACTATTGCTTTGTTTGGTTGAACAGGCATTGCCATGCTTTCTGAAACTAATTGACTAATGCTATTTAATAATCTACTATTGATAGATGAATCAATATTGAGACTCGGATGTTGTCGCATAATCATTACAACCTCTTCTAAAGATGTATTTCCAGCTCTTTCACCAATCCCATTAATTGTACATTCAATTTGTCTTGCTCCATTTAAAGCTCCTGATATTGAATTGGCAGTAGCCAAACCCAAGTCATTATGGCAATGACAAGAAAGGGTTGCTTTATGGATACCAGTAACATTTTCTTTTAAATATTTAATTTTATTTCCATACTCTTCAGGGAGACAATAGCCTGTTGTATCTGGAATATTTAGAACTGTTGCTCCAGATTTAATAACAGCTTCACAAACCTGAGCTAGAAACTCGTTATTTGTTCTACCTGCATCCTCTGCATAAAACTCTATATCTTCAACTTTGGATTTAGCATATTTTACAGCTTCACTTGCTCTAATTATAATCTTTTCTTTGTCGGAATTAAATTTGTATTTTATGTGCATGGGTGAAGTTCCTATACCAGTGTGAATTCTAGGATATTTTGCTAACTTTAAAGCGTCAGCAGCAACATCAATATCTTTTTTAACTGCCCTAGTTAGTCCACAAACAGTTGTATTTTTTATAATTTTGCTTATCTCTTCCACAGATTTGAAATCGCCTGGACTGGATATTGGAAAGCCAGCCTCTATTATGTCAACTCCCAGGGCTTCAAGCTGTTCTGCAATGATTAATTTATTATGTGTATTTAGCTTACAACCAGGCACTTGTTCACCATCCCGCAGTGTAGTGTCAAAAATATGAACTATATCTTTTGCCATTTTAATAATTATAAATAATACGAAAATAAATTTTTGTAAATTTATGATATGATAATTCAATAAAATCATTACAATGCTCTAGTCTTTTATTTGTTTTATAAATAATTGATTTACAGTATTTTATTTTTTTTTTTAATACAATGACAAAGGATCAAAAAGAACATTTATTTATTTTAATCAAATCTTTATCTAAATCTGAGAAAAGACAATTTAAACTTTTTGTTAATAGAATGGGTTCCAATCTTGACTCAAAGTTTTTAAATCTATTTAATTTATTAGAAAAATCAGATAGATATGATGAGAAATTGATTTTAAAAAAAGAAATTGTCACCAAACAACAACTTTCAAATTTAAAAGCGCATTTATACAAACAAATTTTAATAAGTTTAAGGCTCAATCCCGCCAATAAAAATATTAGACTTCAAATTAGAGAACAATTAGATTTTGCTACAATTTTATATCAAAAAGGTTTATATAAGCAAAGCCTCAAGTTATTAGATAAGTCTAAAAATATGGCATTGTTAAATGAAGAAAAATATACTGCATATGAGATTGTAGAGCTTGAAAAAGTTATTGAGTCACAGTATATAACTCGAAGTCTAAGCAATAGAACACAGGTATTAGTTTCTCAAGCAGATGATTTAACATTTCAAAATGATATTACCAGTAAATTATCAAATCTATCACTTCAATTATATGAAAAACTAATTAAAACTGGTTATGCAAAAAGTGATAATGAATTTAGATCTATAACAAAGTTTTTTTATGAGAGACTTCCTAAGGTTGATTCAGAGAATTTAGGGTTTAGAGAAAAATTATGGTACTGTAAGGCTCATGTCTGGTATAGTTTTTTAATTCAGGATTTTTTATCAAGTTATAAATATTCTCTTAAATGGGTTGATATGTTTGAAAATGACATTAAAATGATATCAATACATCCAGTTTTTTATTTAAAGGGAAATAATTATTTATTAGAGTCATTGACTTTGATTAAACACCCTGAAAAATTCAAATTGATACTTAATAAAATGGTTAATAAAACTAATAAAGAGGATTTTCCAGATAATGAAAATATTCAAACTTTGATTTTTCTTTATAAGTTTAATAATTTGTTTAACCATTATAATTTTCAAGGAGATTTTGATAAGGTTAAAGCAATTGTTCCTGAGGTTTTATCAGGTATTGAAAAATTCAAAACAAGGATTGATCCTCATCACGTAATGGTGTTTTATTATAAAATTGCATGTTCATACTTTGGTTTAAATGATTATGAAAATTGTATACTATATTTAAATCGTATTATTTCAAACAAGCATCTAAAAATGCGAGAAGATTTATTGTGTTTTACTAGAGTTCTTAATTTAGTTGCCCACTACGAGGCAGGTTTTGATTATCATCTTGATGTCCATTTAAGAGAGACTTATAAGTTTCTTATTAAAATGAACGACTTACATGAAGTTCAAAAAGCAATGATCCGATTTGTAAAAAAACTTGGCGATATATATCCGCAAGATCTTAAACGTGCTTTTATTGAACTTCATCAGGAGTTAAAACAATACGAAGAGGATCCCTACGAAAGAAGGTCATTTTTATATCTAGACATTTTGTCATGGCTAGAAAGTAATATAGATAATAGACCAATTGGAGAAATTATTCGAGAGAAGGCCTTATTGTTTAATCGTAAAGAAAAGAGTTCCAAGGTTGCCTATTAGGTTTCGGAGCCTTTATTTTTATTTTTTTATTTGTTACAGGGTGATCAAAAACAATTTCATGAGCGTGAAGATCTATACTTCCATCTTTATTACTTCTTTTGCTACCGTATTTTAAGTCTCCCTTAATTGTAAGTCCTATTTCCGAAAGTTGAGCTCTGATTTGATGATGTCTTCCAGTTTCCAAAAGTATTTCTAAAATAAAATAATTTTTAAGTTCTTTAATTAATCTATACTCAAGTATCGCTGACTTACTTCCAGCAACTTGTTTGGAATGAATATATGATTTATTTTGTTTTGCATTTTTTATTATCCAATTTTGAAGCCTTCCAGACCTGGAAACTTTATTTTTTTCTGAAACAGTTAAATATTTTTTAGTTATTTTTCTCTCTTTAAACAAAATATTTAACCTAGATAAGGCTTTTGAAGTTTTAGCTAAAACAACAATTCCACTGGTTGGTCTATCAAGTCGGTGAATTACACCCAAAAACGCATCACCCGGTTTGTTATATTTTTTTATTAAAAATTCTTTTACTTCATTTACTAAAGTTTTGTCTCCAGTCTTGTCTCCCTGAACAAGAGTACCAGATTTTTTGTTAACAATAATTAAATGATTGTCTTCAAATAAGATGTCTTTAGAAGTGAAACTCACTTTTTAGTATTGCTCTTCTTTATTTGGAAAATTTCCCGACTTAACATCAACTGAATAAGAATTTATTGCAGATGAAATTACTTTATCTAGATTTAAATACCTTCTGAGAAATCTTGGACTAAATTCTTTTGTCATACCAAGCATATCATGTAATACTAGAACTTGACCATCCACTTTATTTCCTGCACCAATTCCAATAATAGGTGTTGCTGTATATTTAGCTACTTTTTGAGCTAAATCTGAGGGTATTTTTTCTAAAACAATACCAAAACAGCCTAAGTTTTCTAATAATTTAGCATCCTCCATGAGTTGTTCTGCTTCTTTATCATCTTTAGCTCTGACTGTATATGTACCAAACTTATAAATTGATTGTGGTGTTAAGCCAAGATGACCCATAACTGGAATGCCAGCTTGAAGTATTCTTTCTATTGATTCTTTTGCTAATTTACCCCCCTCAAGTTTTACAGCATGCGCTCCAGACTCTTTCATAATTCTTATTGCTGAACGAAGAGCTTCTTTTGAGTCGGCCTGATATGTTCCAAATGGGAGATCTACAACAACTAAAGCTCTTTTGGAACCTCTAACTACAGATGCAGCATGATATATCATTTGATCTAAGGTGATTGGTAAAGTTGTTTCATGACCAGCCATTACATTTGATGCTGAATCACCTACTAAAATAATATCAATTCCTGCTCTATCAATAATTCCTGCTAAGGTAAAATCATATGCAGTTAACATTGCTATCTTTTCACCATTTCGTTTCATTTCTGAAAGACTGTTAGTGGTTATTCGTGAATACTGTTTTTTTGAAATTGACATAAATTGTTATTTAATGAGTAAAATTAAGATCTTTTTTATAAAAGATTAATTAATACATATAAACCTTTATAAATTTAATATTATGAATGACAAGATGTCACTTAAACTTTATTGGCACAGAGCTTGAACATTGATTAAAAAATTAAATGATATTAAGATGAGTAAAATTATAGGAATTGATTTGGGAACAACAAACTCTTGTGTATCTGTAATGGAAGGTAACGAGCCTGTTGTAATTCCAAATGCTGAAGGTAAACGAACTACACCCTCTGTCATAGCTTTTGTTGAAGGTGGAGAAATAAAAGTCGGAGATCCTGCAAAAAGACAGGCTGTTACAAATCCAACTAAAACTATATCATCGATTAAAAGGTTTATGGGAAATAAATTTTCTGAGTCGAAGAACGATTTAACAACAACTGCATACAAAGTTGTGAAAGGAGACAATGATACTCCAAGAGTTGATATCGATGGTAGGTTATATACTCCACAAGAACTTTCAGCTATGACTTTACAAAAGATGAAAAAAACAGCTGAAGATTATCTTGGACAAAGTGTATCCGAGGCAGTTATCACCGTTCCTGCATACTTTAATGACGCTCAAAGACAAGCAACGAAGGAAGCTGGAGAAATTGCCGGTCTGAAGGTTCAGCGAATTATAAATGAACCAACTGCAGCAGCTTTAGCTTACGGTCTAGATAAAGGTGGTTCTGATAGAAAAATTGCAGTTTATGACTTAGGTGGTGGAACTTTTGATATTTCAATATTAGAACTCGGAGATGGAGTTTTCGAAGTATTATCAACTAATGGTGATACTCATTTGGGGGGTGATGATTTTGATCAGGCTATTATTAATTTCTTAGCTGATGATTTTATGTCAGCTGAAAAAATAGATCTTCGAAAAGATCCTATGGCTCTTCAAAGACTCAAAGAAGCTGCAGAAAAAGCTAAAATAGAACTTTCTTCTTCAACTCAAACAGAAATAAACTTACCCTATGTAACGGCTACCGATAGCGGTCCAAAGCATCTAGTAACAAGCTTAACTAGAGCTAAATTTCAGCAATTGTCCGATAAATTGGTAAAACGTTCAATGAGTCCAGTTAAAAAAGCATTGGACGATGCTGGTTTATCCAAGTCTGATATAGACGAAGTTATTTTAGTTGGTGGTTCAACACGAATCCCAATAATACAAGAAGAGGTGGAAGGATTTTTTGGAAAAAAACCATCTAAAGGTGTAAACCCTGACGAAGTTGTAGCTATAGGAGCTGCTATCCAAGGAGGAGTTTTAACAGGTGATGTTAAAGATGTTCTCTTATTAGACGTAACTCCACTATCACTTGGAATAGAAACTATGGGTAGTGTGATGACTAAATTGATAGAATCCAATACAACTATTCCAAGTAAAAAATCTCAAGTATTTTCAACTGCTGCAGATAATCAGCCTTCAGTTGAAATTCATGTTCTCCAAGGGGAAAGATCCATGGCTTCAGATAATAAAACTATTGGTCGATTCCACTTAGATGGAATACCTCCGGCACCAAGAGGAACACCTCAAATTGAAGTCACTTTTGATATAGATGCTAACGGAATTATTAAGGTAAGTGCTCAAGACAAAGCTACAGGAAAAAGTCAAGATATTAGAATCGAGGCTTCTTCTGGACTCACTGAGGAAGAAATTGAAAAAATGAAGCAAGAGGCTGAGGCTAATGCAGATTCCGACAAAAAAGCTAAAGAACAAGTCGATAAAATGAATAGTGCTGATCAGTTAATTTTTCAAACAGAAAAACAGCTAACAGAATTTGGAGATAAAATATCAGATGATAAAAAGAAACCTGTTGAAAGTGCTTTAGAAGATCTTAAAAAGGCCTACGAAACAAAGGATTTAAAACTAATTGAACCTGAACTTGATAAGCTCAATGAAGCTTGGAAAAACGCATCTGAAGAAATGTATAAAGCCCAAGCTGAATCAGCCCAAAAGGATGAATCAACTTCTAAAAAGGCTAACCCTAAATCTGATCCAAAATCAGGAGGAGATGATGTTCAAGATGTTGATTTTGAAGAGGTTAAGTAGTAGAATATGACTAAATAGACTAGCTATAATTTAAACTAATTTTTACATAAAATGGATAAAGAAAATTTAATAAAAATTTTTAATTCTAATTCCAATACCCTTATGGAGACTTTAGATATCCAATTTGTAGATTTTGGTGATGATTTTGTTACCGCTAAAATGCCTGTTACACCGAAAGTTTTTCAGCCTGATGGAATTTTACATGGTGGAGCTACTGTTGCATTGGCGGAGACTGTTGGAAGTTCAGCTGCTTTTATATTAAATAAAGATTCAAAACAAACTGTTCGTGGAATTGAAATTTCGGCAAATCATTTGAAATCTATTTCTAGTGGATATGTTTATGCTACTGCAAAACCTCTAAATAAAGGAAAAACAATTCAATTATGGGAAATAAGAGTCACAAATGAAGAAAATGAATTAATATCTATTTGTAAACTAACTACATACTCTAGAAAAATAAATTATACATAATAAACTATAATTATTTAGACAACAATTCAAAATATATCAACCTAGGACTGTAAAAAAAATTCCTATATTGTGTTTCTTTGTTTAAAAAAATAAAAATATGTTTTTAAAGTTTCAAGAGGGTAGAGTCTTTCGTTTTGGTTATTATTTGTTGGGATCATTTATAATCATTGTTGTAAATTTCATTGGTCAAATTCCATTATTAATTGCTTTTGCTAGTTCAATGATAAGTAAATCTGACAAAATTGATCCTTCCGCTAATCCAATGGAATTACTAAATATAATTCCACCAAATATGAGACTGTTTTTAATGCTTTTTCCTTTTGCATTTACATTTATTGGGGTTTGGCTTGTTGTTAAAAAAATTCACGAACAAACTATGACAAGTATTATAACTGCTAGGAAGAAAATTGACTTTAATCGAATATTATTTGCATTTGGATTATGGGCACTAATAACATTTGGCATGTTATTATTTAGCTATTCAACATCACCAGAAAATTATGTTTGGAATTTTAAGCCAATACCTTTTTTGTTTATGTTTTTAATAGCAATTATTTTCATCCCTCTCCAAACAAGTCTAGAAGAGGTTGTTTTTAGAGGTTATTTAATGCAAGGCTTTGGAAATTTATTCAGAAATAGATGGTTACCATTATTATTAACATCTATAATTTTTGGTAGTTTACACTTGGCAAATCCTGAAGTTGGCAAGTTGGGTTATGGAGTTATGATATTCTACATAGGTACAGGTTTATTTCTTGGAATTGTAACACTGATGGATGACGGTTTAGAGTTGGCTATAGGTTGGCATGCTGCAAACAACTTGGTAGCTGCATTACTTGTTACTGCAGACTGGACTGTATTTCAAACAAATTCAGTTCTTAAGGATGTTTCTGAACCTAACTTATATCCAGAAATCTTTATTAGTGTTTTAATTGTCTTTCCAATAGTATTATTTATTTTTTCAAAAAAGTATGGTTGGAAAAATCCAATTCATCAATTAACTTCAAAGTTTTAATTTATTCACACGCCAAAACTTAATATAAATGAGCTTAAATAAAAATAAAATATTTGGATACGCTGCTTTAATACTTATGATTCTTGGAAGTGCTTTAATCCTTTTAGGAGTATTTATGTATAAAGAGTATACCATTGGCTTTACAGTCATGGGTTTAGGCTTTAATGCTATTGCTTGGGCGTTTAACGCGTTAAGAGGCAGAATATAAAAATGTCAGAGGATAAAAAAATAATTTTTTCTATGACAGGAGTTTCCAAGTCTTATCCTGGAGCTCAAAAAGAAGTTATAAAAAATATACATCTTAGTTTCTATTTTGGAGCTAAAATTGGTGTCCTGGGTTTGAACGGGTCTGGTAAATCTTCTCTTTTAAAAATAATTGCTGGAGTTGACAAAAACTTCAGGGGAGATGTTACTTTTAATCAAGACTATAGTGTTGGTTATCTCGAACAAGAACCTATAATTGACAAGAATAAAACAGTTATTGAAATAATTAAAGAAGGAGTTTCAGAAACAGTAAATATTCTTGATGAATTCAATTCTATTAATGATCAATTTGCATTGCCAGAGGTATATGAAAATTCTGATAAAATGGAAAAACTAATGTCTAGGCAGGCCGACTTGCAAGATGAGATCGATTCTAGAAATGCATGGGAATTAGACACTCAATTAGAAATAGCTATGGATGCTTTAAGAACCCCAGACCCAAATCAAACAGTATCTTTTCTTTCTGGTGGTGAGCTAAGAAGAGTTGCTTTGTGTAGGTTACTACTTAAAAATCCTGATATTTTATTATTGGACGAGCCTACAAATCATTTAGATGCAGAATCTGTTCATTGGCTTGAACACCACTTAGCTCTTTATAAAGGAACAGTCATAGCGGTTACACATGATAGATATTTTTTAGATAATGTTGCTGGGTGGATATTGGAATTAGATAGGGGAGAAGGGATACCTTGGAAGGGAAATTATTCGTCTTGGTTGGATCAAAAATCTAAACGTCTTTCAAATGAGCATAAACAAGCAAGTAAAAGACAAAAAACTCTTGAACGAGAATTAGAATGGGTTAGAATGTCACCAAAAGGGAGACAATCCAAACAAAAAGCAAGATTGTCAAATTATAATAAATTATTAACTCAGGATCAGAAATTAATTGATGAAAAACTTGAAATTTATATTCCATCTGGTCCAAGGCTTGGTAGTGAAGTCATCGAAGCGAAAGGAGTTGGAAAGTCTTTTGGAGAAAAGCTTCTTTATGATAATTTAAACTTTAGGCTACCACCTGCTGGTATAGTTGGAGTAATCGGACCTAATGGTTCTGGTAAAACAACTTTGTTTAAGATGATAATGAAAGAATTATCCCCTGACAAAGGATCTTTTAATATAGGAAAAACTGTGAAAGTGGCTTATGTAGATCAGTCTCATAGTGATATTAAGCCTGATAAATCAATATGGGCTAATTTTTGTGATGAGCAAGATCTAATTGTCATAGGTGAAAAACAGGTTAACTCAAGAGCCTATTTGAGTCGTTTTAATTTTAGTGGAAGTGAACAAAATAAAAAAGTTTCTACTTTGTCTGGAGGTGAAAGAAATCGACTGCATTTAGCTATGACTCTTAAAGAAGAAGGTAATGTTTTGTTATTAGATGAGCCTACAAATGATTTAGATGTAAATACATTGAGAGCTTTAGAAGAAGGCCTTAACAATTTTGCAGGTTGTGCAGTGGTTATTTCTCATGATAGATGGTTTTTGGACAGGATATGTACTCATATACTAGCATTTGAGGGAAATTCAGAAGTTTATTTTTTTGAAGGTTCTTACTCTGATTATGAAGAAAATAAAAAAATCAGATTAGGATCAGAATTGCTTCCCAAAAGAATTCAGTATAAAAAATTATCGAGAAATTAATTCTTTATATTCTCAATATTGATATACCATTCGAATATCTCCTCTTTTGTATGGGCTATTTCCAATTTTTGTTTTTTTAAAACCGTATTTTTTATATAAGTAAATAGAATTTTTAAGTTTAGTGCTTGAGTATAGATAAGTTTCTTTCCAATTATGTTTTTCTCCAAATAAAATTGCAAATTCAAGCATTTTACTCCCATATCCTTTACCTCTTTCTTCTTTTTTTACTGCCATTTTTGAAAGTTCATATGAATTATTATTTCTTTTAATAAAAGCAAATGTTCCAATAATTGTATTATTTTTCTTTACAAAAAAAATATAACCTCCATTGTTTATAATTAAATCTTCACAATTTTTTAAAATATCAAGATCGTAAGGCTCTACTTCAAAATATGCTTCAAGCCATTCAGTATTTAAATCAATAAAAAATTTAGTAAATTTTTTATCAAAGGGGATAACTTGAAAGTTATTTTTCATTTCCAGTCATTAACTCAGGTCTAACCCATTCGTCAAATTCACTTTCTGTCAAATAACCAAGTTTTAGAGAAGCTTCTTTTAGACTTGTCCCATCTTTATGAGCTTTATTTGCAATTTCAGCCGCCTTATAATAACCAATTTTGGTGTTTAACGCGGTAACTAACATTAAAGAGTTGTTTAACAGTTCATTAATTCGTTTATTATTTGCAATAATACCTTCTACACAATTTACAGCAAAGCTATTGGAAGCCTCTCCAAGGAGTGTTGCTGATTCAATTATATTAGCTGCCATTAATGGTTTAAAAACATTCAATTCGAAGTGACCTTGGGTTCCACCAATTGTAATTCCAACATCATTACCCATTACCTTTGCACATACCATGGTTAGAGCTTCTGATTGAGTTGGATTTACTTTTCCTGGCATAATAGAGCTGCCTGGTTCATTTGCTGGTAATAAAATTTCACCAATACCTGATCTTGGACCTGATGACAACATCCTGACGTCATTGGCTATTTTATTTAGTGCAACTGCAAGTTGTTTTAGTGCCCCGTGAGTTTCTACTATTGCATCATGTGCAGCTAAAGATTCAAACTTGTTTTCAGCAGTTATAAGTGGTTGTCCAGTAAACTTTGAAATATACTGAGCAACTTTTATTGAATATCCTTTTGGAGTATTTATACCTGTTCCTACAGCTGTACCTCCTATGGCAAGCTCAGATAAATGAGATAGTGTATTTTTTATTGCTTTTATACTGTGTTTAATTTGTGAACAATAACCTGAAAATTCCTGACCTAGAGTGAGTGGAGTAGCATCCATTAAATGTGTTCTTCCAATTTTAACTACTGATTCAAATTCAATCACTTTTTCTTCTAAAGATTTTTGTAATTTTTCTACTCCAGGAATGGTTACTTCAACAATTTTTTTGTAAGCCGCAATATGCATAGCTGTTGGAAATGTATCGTTAGAAGATTGAGATTTATTGACATCATCATTAGGGTTTAATAATTTTTTTCCTTCACCCAGTTTATTTCCAGAAATAACATGAGCTCTGTTAGCAATGACCTCATTAATATTCATATTAGATTGAGTTCCAGAACCAGTTTGCCAGATAACTAAGGGAAACTGAGAATCATGGATGCCGGAAATAATTTCATCACAGACATTTGATATTAAATCTCTTTTATCAACAGAAAGAATCCCTAGCTCATGATTTGCATAAGCAGCGGATTTTTTTAAATATGCAAATCCGTAAATGATTTCAATTGGCATTGATGAGGAAGGTCCAATTTTAAAATTATTCCTTGATCTCTCGGTTTGAGCTCCCCAATATGCATCTTTGGGAACCTTAACTTCACCTAATGTATCTTTTTCAATTCTATAATCCATAACTGTTGTTTATTATGCAAAAGTACATAAATCAAATTTTTACTTTTTATTTAAAAAAAAAGATAAATATTGTACTTTTGTAGAAACAATGTAAAATATGTTTGAATTTGATCAGTATCTTGGATTTCTTGCTTTTTTAACAATACTCAGTATTGGTTTTTGGCTTATGATTTTTCTTATATCATTTGTAATCCCTTATTGGGTTTTTGGATCAGCAATCGAATCCTTCAATGAATGGAAAGAAGCCAGAAAAAAAACAAAATAAAATTGAAATAGGTTTTTAAAATTCAAATTCTTCTCCACCACCTTCTTGATTTGTTTGTCCTCTTCTTCGTTGATTTTTCTTTTGTTTAATTCTGTAAGTTAAATTAAAAATATATGTTGGTTGTCTCCATTGACGCTCACCGTAGCTGTAAAAAGTTGGTGTGTAAGTTTCAGTAATTCTTTTTGATGAATTAAAAATATCACTAATCCTAAATGAAATTGTTCCTTTATCTTTAAGAATATCTTTGTTTAGTGCACCGCTCATAGAGAATAGTCCTCGGCTTTTGCTTTGGGCAGTTTCTCTGGGACCACTGTAAAACATTCTTGTCTGCCAATCTAAATCAAAAGGAAGCTTTATTGTTGCATTTAATCTAGCAAACCAACTAAGATTTTCTGCATCAAAGCTTGTCCCTTCATATGAACCAATAGTTTCAGAATTAAATAAATTAAAATTACCGTTTAATCGTAATTTTCTTGATGGAGTGAAAGTCACATTAAATTCTGTACCAATTCTATTATTTTGTGCCAAGTTTATAGGGCTTAGTTTTAGAACAGGAACTTCTAATATTTCATCCATTGGATCATTTTGATCTCCAGATACCACAACTGTTAGTCCTGTGTCTTGGGTAATAAAAGTGAAAACGCTAGTGGACCTTTGTAAATAAACGGAGCTATTAAAAGTAAACTTATCCCATCTTTTTAGATATCCTAAATCAAATGTTTTCGAGTAACTTGGATTTATTTTCGGATTACCCTGAAATATGTTTGTTACACTACTTCTTGAAGGAAACGGATTAATATAGTAAGACCTTGGTCTTCTGATCCTTCTACTATAACCGAGAGTAAAGTTCTCGGTTTCACTCAATTCATAAGACAAATTTAATGTTGGAAACACATCAGTATATTTTCTCTGTGAGTAATCTAACGTTGTTATTTGATTTACTTGAATATTTGAGCTTTCAACACGAAGTCCTAATAAATATGAAAATTTATTTATTTTTTCCCCATACTGGCTATAAAATGCATTGACATACTCTTTATACGTTAGTAAATTAGACAAATTAGTATCTATAATTAAATTATTAGTTGTTATAGCATCTGGATTTAAATATCCAACCTCGTAATCTGTTGTTTGACTATTAAACCTTCCTCTGTAACCAATTTCAAATTGAGTATTTTCATTAATAGGCCAAACATAGTCTGTTTGGATTAAAAATCTTTTTTGATCCTCAAGGGTTGAAACTTTTTCAAATAAAGATGGGAGTAGGTTGGGTAATTTTGTGCTAGACTCTATGCTTGCAATTTCGACTTCAGAGCTTTCTTCATATTGAATTCTTAAACTTATTTTTTGACCCTTATCATCGATTTTATTGTCATAATCAAGAGAATATTGAAATGAATCATCTATTTCATTTTCATTCTCAGTTCTTTGAACATAGCTAGCTATATCACTTAATAAATCAAATTCTTTTATATCGTTTGTGGTAATATTGTTATTATCGCTTGTTCTATAAAAACCACTAATAGTTATTGAGCTGTTATTGTTAATATAATATTCAACTCCAAGATTATTAAATATATTATTCCTATTACGTCTATTATGCCTCTTTTCATTTAAATAGGTACTAGCTCTTCCTAAATTAAAATATTCATTATTATTTAAGGAATTTCCTCTTGTCTGAGTGTCTGCTAAAGTAGTGGTACTAAAAATATTCCATTTTTTTGTTCTCCAATTTAATGAAGCAGATCCTCTATTATTTTTTGGAGTTCCAGCATTTAATGAAAAATTACCATTAAGACCAATTAACTCTTGTTTTTTTAATATTATGTTTAAGATTCCCGCAGTTCCCTCAGCATCATATCTTGCTGATGGAGATGTTACCACTTCAACTTTTTCTATTGACTCTGCTGGAAGCTGTCTAAGGCCCTGGGGTCCAGAGATTCCAACTAGTCCAGACGGTTTACCATTGATTAGGATTCTAACATTATTATTTCCTCTTAAAGAAACAGCTCCGTCAACATCAACTGAAACTGAAGGAATATTCTGCAATACATCAGCTACTGAACCCCCTCTTACAGTTATATCTTTTCCAACATTGTAAATTCTCTTGTCAAGCCGAATTTCCACTTCAGTCCTCTCTCCTAATACTTCGATCTCATCTAAAGTATTAACTTCAATTTCAAGCTTGATTTCACCCAAATCTACAGGACCTCTGATATCTAAATCTTTTTGAATATATTTTATAAATGAAATATATTCAATTTCAAGATTATATTTTCCTGGAACAGCATATATGCTAAATTTACCTTGACTATCTGTTATTCCCCCCTGAACAATATTTGGACGTTCTATATTAGTTAATGAAATTGTTGCATACTCAAGAGGCTGTTTGGTTTCCTTATCAACTACTAATCCTTTAACACTTTGTTTTTGAAAACTGGGTCTTGAAGGTCCATGAGCAATGCAAAAAAAATTAACACTAAACACTAAAATAAAATTAAAAATTTTGACCACAATAATTATATAAAATTTTATGTTCCATTACATTTTTTTAGATAATAGCTAGATTAAAAGGTTTAATTTTTTTTAATAAAATTTGCTAATTTATCTATGGGTTTTGCAATAATTCCAGTATTTAAAAAAGTAACGATAGGTCTTTCCATTAGAATAGGGTGGTTTGTTAGAATTTCATAGTACTGATCAACACTTAAAACTTTATTTTTAAAATTTTCTTTCCAAACTTTTTCTTGTATTCTAATTAAATTTTTTGGATGAATTTTTAATTGATTTACCAAATTTTTAATTTGTTCTTTTGAAAGATTATTTTTTAGATAAAGTATTACTTCATGTTCAACAGATTTAATTTCTAAAAAGTCAAGGGCCTCTCTTGACTTTTTGCATCTTGGATTATGAAATATTTGATACATGTATTTAAGTAGAAATAACCTGAAATATAGTGGGTAATTAAAAAAATTAACTTATTTAATTTTTTTAATAATTGCTTCAAAAGCAGACGGATTGTTCATTGCTAAATCAGCAAGCACTTTTCTATTTAGATCGATATTATGTGACTTGATTTTCCCCATGAATTGGCTGTATGACATTCCGTTCAATCTTGCACCTGCATTTATCCTTGTTATCCAAAGTGATCTAAAATTTCGTTTATTATTTTTTCTGTCTCTGTATGCATAAGACATTGCTTTTTCAACAGCATTCTTTGCAATTGTCCAAACATTTTTTCTTCTACCAAAATATCCTTTGGCTTGTTTTAATATTTTTTTTCTTCTTGCTCTTGAAGCAACTGAGTTAACTGATCTAGGCATAATTTATTAGTTTTTTTGAGTTAGGCGACTTTATTGTTCTTAAGGCCTATACTCAGGGATTATTAATTGACTTAACCATTACAATTCAATTACTTTAAACGTAATTGAACTTTAATATTTTCTTCGTCACTTTTGTGAACTAATCCAGAGTGTGTCAAAGCTAGCTTTCTCTTTTTTGATTTTTTAGTTAAAATATGACTTTTAAATGCATGTTTTCGTTTAATTTTTCCAGAACCGGTAATTTTAAATCTCTTTTTTGCACTTGATTTTGTTTTCATTTTTGGCATAACCTATATCCTTAGTTTAGTATTAATTATTTTTTCTTTGGTGCAATAAACATTATCATTCTTTTTCCTTCTAATACAGGTAATTGCTCTACTTTACCCCATTCTTCAAGATCTTGAGCTAATTTTAGTAATAAAATGTGTCCTTGCTCTTTAAAAATTATTGATCTTCCTTTAAAAAAAACGAATGCTTTTAATTTTGCACCATCTTTTAAAAATTTTTCTGCATGTTTTTTCTTAAATTCATAATCGTGATCATCTGTTTGCGGACCAAAACGAATTTCTTTTATGACTACTTTTGTAGCTTTGGACTTAAGGGATTTTTCACGTTTTTTTTGTTCGTATAAAAACTTTTTATATTCTAATATTTTACAAACTGGTGGAACTGCCTTGGGAGAAATTTCAACTAAATCTAAGCCTAAATCTTTAGCGAGACTCAGCGCCTGTGGTAGTTTGTAAACTCCAACTTCAACGTTGTCTCCAACCAATCGCAATTCGTGAGCTATAATTTTCTCATTAATCAAGTGAGGATTTTCCTTGATTATTCTTCCAGGTCTATTCGTTCTTCTTCTTCGAATTGCTATGACTTCTAATTTTAAATTACAATTTAAAGCTTGATATACTATTATCTACTTCTTTTTTAATCAAATCAATCAAATTTTCGATTGTCTTGTTCCCTAAATCACCTTCTCTGTGTTTTCTTACCGACACAGACTGGTTTAAATATTCTTTTTCTCCTACGATCAGCATAAATGGTATTTTATTCATTTCTGCTTGACGTATTTTTTTGCCAATAGTCTCATTTCGAGAATCTAGCGAGGCGCGAATTTCGTTATTTTCTAAGTAATTTAAAACTTTTTCAGCGTATTTTTCGTGTTTTTCACTAACACATAAAATTATTACTTGTTCTGGTGCAAGCCAAATAGGAAAATTTCCACCAGTGTGTTCAAGTAAAATGGCAATAAATCGCTCTAAACTTCCAAAAGGAGCTCTGTGGATCATTACAGGTTGATGTAATTCATTATCATCCCCTTTATAAGTTAATTCAAACCTTTCAGGTAAGTTATAATCTACTTGAATTGTCCCCAACTGCCATTTTCTTCCCAAGGCATCTTTTACCATAAAATCAAGTTTTGGACCATAAAAAGCAGCTTCTCCGAATTCAATAACATATTTTAATCCTTTTTCCTTTGTAGCATTAATTATTGCTTTTTCAGCTAACTCCCAATTTTTATCAGTTCCTATATATTTTTCAGTATTATTTTTATCCCTAAGAGATACTTGAGCTGTAAAATCACTAAAACCTAATGAATTAAATACATATAAAACTAGATCAATAACATTTTTAAATTCCTGATTTAATTGGTTGGGCGTACAAAAAATATGAGCATCGTCTTGTGTAAAACTTCTAACTCTGGTTAAACCGTGTAATTCTCCACTTTGTTCATACCTGTATACAGTTCCGAACTCGGCATATCTTTTTGGAAGTTCTTTGTAGCTCCAGGGTTTCGCATTGTATATTTCACAATGGTGAGGACAATTCATAGGTTTTAATAAAAAACTCTCTCCATCTGCTGGAGTTTCGATTGGTTGAAAGCTATCAGATCCATATTTTTGAAAATGTCCTGAAGTCATGTATAATTCCTTACTTCCTATGTGAGGTGAAATTACTTGTTCATAACCAGCTATTTTTTGAGCTTTTTTTAAAAAATTTTCAAGTCTTTCTCGAAGTGCAGCTCCCTTTGGTAACCAAAGAGGTAAACCGATACCAACCCTCTTAGAGAAAGTGAATAACTCTAATTCTTTACCTAACTTTCGATGATCTCTTTTTTTGGCTTCTTCAACTAATTTTAGGTGTTCAATCAAATCTTTATTTTTTGGAAAAGAAATGCCATATATACGAGTAAGTTGTTTTTTAGTTTCATCTCCTCTCCAATAGGCACCAGCAACAGAAGTAAGTTTAACTGCTTTAATTAGTCCTGTGTTGGGTATATGTCCACCTCGACACAAATCTGTAAAATCAGAATGATCACAAAAAGTTATAGTTCCATCCTCAAGACCATCAATCAATTCAACTTTAAATTCATTATTAATTTTTTTGTAATAACTCAAAGCTTCAGATTTAGATGAATTTCTCATCTTAAACACTGACTTATTTCTTGCAAGTTCTATGAATTTTTTTTCTAGTTCTGGAAGGTCATTTTCAGAAAAACTAATATTTCCAAAATCTGCATCATAATAAAATCCATTTTCTATTGAAGGACCGATAGTCAGTTTTGCAGAGGGGTATAAATTAAGAATAGCCTCGGCCAAAACATGAGAAGAAGAATGCCAAAAAGCTGATTTTCCTTCATCATTGATCCAGGTGAAGAAAGTTATGCTCCCGTCATTTTTTAGTTTTGTTGAGGTCTCTACAATTTTATCATTGAATTTTGCAGAAAGAACATTTCTAGCCAATCCCTCACTAATACTTTTGGCAACTTCTATGACAGAAACACCACTTTCGTAGTTTTTATTTGCACCATCAGGAAATTTTATTTTAATCATAGGATTATTATAATTAAATGCAAAGATAAGCTGACTATATGTGCTAACAAAGAGTAGAGTTAAGAATCTGATTTATTTTTCAAATCATCAATCAGTGAACTAACTAAATTTGAAATTCCTATGAACCCTAAAGTAATTGAAGCTCCAGCGAATGCAATTCCTAACAAAAGAACATATAAGTAAAATTGATGTTCTTTATTTTGAAAAGCTTGCTGAATTGTAAAAGGTCCAAGAAATGCAAGTATAACTGCTAAAGCAAGCCTTTTTAATCCTTTGATGAATAAATTCTTATTCATCAGACTTTTTTTGATTTGATTGCTTTTCTTACGCTTTTGTGTATTCTTAATAGAGCAGAAGCTTTTAAATAACTGACATTTAGATTTTCTTGAATTATTCGAACTGCTCTGTCCTCAAGTTTATCGTTAGTTATTTGAATATCGATCATTTTATTATCTTTAATATGCCCTAATTTAATCATTGTTGCAGTTGAGATCATATTAAGTATAAGTTTTTGAGAAGTTCCAGCTTTCATTCTTGAGCTTCCAGTAATATATTCTGGTCCAACGATAACCTCAATAGGATAATCGGAATACTTGGTTATTGGACTTCCTGCGTTAGAACAGATACATGCTGTGGGAATATTATTATTTTTACATTCTTTTAAAGCTCCAACAACAAATGGAGTTGATCCGGAAGCCGCAATTCCAATAACAAAATCATTTGAACTGATCTTATAATTATTTAATTCTTTCCAGCCTTCATTAGCATTATCTTCTGCAAATTCAATTGAGTTTCTTAAGGCTTTATCCCCACCTGCTATAATACCAACAACTTTACCAGGGTCAGTTCCAAAAGTTGGAGGACATTCTGAAGCATCAAGAACACCTAGCCTCCCACTTGTTCCTGCTCCAATATAAAATAAGCGGCCATTTGATTTTAGTTGTATAATTATTCTGTCAATTACTTTTTTAATTACAGGGATTACTTTTTCTATAGCTTTAACAGCATTTAGATCTTCTTTATGAATTTCATTGATTATTTCAAGTGAAGATTTTTTTTCAAGATCATTATATAAGGAATCGTCCTCAGTAATTTTTTTGTAACTCACAATTTAATTTAGATTATATAAGTTTTTTGTCAAGATTGATTTTAAGTTCGTTAAGAAATTCTTCAG